>Ga0209722_1000315_pt1 | contig 55978 bp, 67 predicted proteins | sample BioC12SIPDNA_2_FD_185745 | JGI IMG/M metagenome (GOLD analysis project Ga0209722, IMG submission 185745) | Anaerobic biogas reactor microbial communites from Washington, USA - Biogas_R1_A C12 SIP DNA (SPAdes) (version 2) | ecosystem: Engineered > Bioreactor > Anaerobic > Unclassified | place... | reverse complement strand
AACTTAGCTGGGAAAGCTGATGTCTTGGTGGGGGGCGCTTCATGAAAGGTTCAATTCCGCTGTCGCCAGTCTCCACTGAGTGATGCCAGCGATACGGGTGATATTCTTGCCAGCTTGATTGATAGCCTGTTATGTTTGATTGGCTGCTTAATCGCCATCCCTCCTTACTCCATTGAATCCTTTCACGCTCGCCCAGTTAGCATTTGGTCTTGGTGGGGGGCGCTTCATAAAAGGTTCAATTCCGCTGTCGCCAGTCTTATAGGACTGTAGGGGACGACCACATCGTCCCGTTTTCCTGGGCATAGATAAAACAATCATGTGAGGGCTATTTAAGCCTTTATTTTTTTGACTTTAACCAAGGATTGAAGGCGCCGAAAGATGGATACAATAGAAATAAGGAGAAATGGTTAAGAAAAGTCAAAATATCCAGCGACACTGCCTGTAAGAGATTGAAACAGGAGTTTACTAGCCGACCAACTCATAATAAAATAGAAATGAAAGTCAAACAAAGTCAAAGGGTGAAAGATATGAAAAGAAGTTTAGCCGATAAAATTGAACAGTATCTAAAAGTCCTGATAGATCGCAGTGAAGAAAATCGCATTGAAATACAGCGCTCGGAGCTGGCTGAGACTTTCAGCTGTGTGCCTTCACAGGTCACCTATGTTATCAGTACTAGGTTTACTGAACAGGATGGTTATATAACCGAGAGCCGCCGCGGAGGCAAAGGCTATGTGCGGATCGCGCGCTATAACCTTCCCCACGATACTGAGAATCTAAATGATTTGTTCTACTACAGCAATTACCTTACCCGTAATAAATTGATCTCCAGTCAGGAAAACGAACTACTTACTTATTTGCTCCTGCATGCCTTCAATCAGTTTCCATGCGAGACCCAGGAAAAAATTTTTGAGGGCATTAAAACAGCCTTGAATGAATATGTAAAGACCGAATCCAAAGGGGGTTAAAAAAGATGCTTTGTGATGAGTGCAAACAAAAGCCAGCTACAGTTCATTTAGCCCAGTTTTATAATGGTAAGAAAGTGGAAACACATCTTTGTGATAACTGCGCGGCTCAAAAAGGAGCTTTGATCATGGATGGCCAGTTTTCTATCCCTAATCTGTTGGGAAGTTTTTTGGGGCATAATTTTGGCATCCAGCAAAAAACTTCTAGCACCGAGACCTTAACCTGTCCCCACTGTGGATTTACTTTTAATGATATAACCCATACTGGTAAACTAGGCTGTGCGCAATGCTATCGCGAATTTGATGATTCACTGGAGCCTACCTTGCGCCGCATTCATGGCAACAGCCAACATGTTGGCAAAGTTCCCGCCCGCGGTGGAGAGAAAGTGTTACTCAAAAAGAAAATCGAAGGGCTAAAAGTGCAGTTGCAGGAAGCAGTGGCTGCTGAACAATACGAACAAGCTGCCGAGATACGCGACTCTATCAAAGAACTGGAAAAGCAGTTGGATTAGAGGTGAATAATATGGGCAATGACCTACTTAATAGTACTTATGTTGGTTGGATGGAGCAGGGACCTGAATCAGATATAGTGATAAGCAGCCGAGTACGATTGGCTCGTAACCTGCAGACGGTTCCCTTTCCCCATCTGTTAGATGAAAACAGCGGTCAGGAATCCTGGCAACAGATAGTTGAGGCCTGGGAAAAGAGCCCTCTCAAAGGGGATATGCAGCTGATCAGATTCAGTGAACTTCCTGCCCTGGATCGTCAGATCTTAGTGGAAAAACATCTGATCAGCCCTGACCATGCTAAGTCGGATAAATTTTACCATGGCTTGCTGGTGGATGGTGATGGTTCACTTTCTATCATGATCAATGAGGAAGATCATCTGCGTATTCAAGGTCTCTTACCAGGATTGCAGATGGAGGAATGTTATCAAAAGGTTCAAGAAGTGGACGACGAACTGGAAAAAAACCTCAACTTCGCTTTTGATGAACACCGTGGCTACCTAACGGCTTGTCCCACTAATGTGGGTACAGGTATGCGAGCCTCTGTAATGCTTCATTTACCGGCTATAGTCATTACTGGACAACTCAATGCCCTCATCCACTATATTGGACAATTAGGTCTTACGGTGCGCGGCATTTATGGAGAAGGTAGTGAAGCCATGGGTAACTTCTTCCAGGTGTCCAATCAGATAACTCTGGGGCAAACCGAGGAAGACATCATTGGCAATCTAAGTGCGGTAGCCCGACAGATCATACAGCAAGAACAGATGCTACGGAAAAATCTGAAAACCTACATGGGTATCCGCTTGGAGGATAGAGTGTGCCGGGCTTTTGGTACGTTGACCAATGCTCGGGTGATAGCATCAAGTGAAGCCCTGAGTCAGTTATCAGAAGTTCGGTTGGGAGTCAATATGGGTATCATAGAGGGGATTCGCCCTTACGCACTAAATGAATTAGTAGTAGCCATTAGTCCAGCTCATTTGCAAAAACGGGCTGGTAGGGAAATGGATCCAACTAGTCGTGATGTTCATAGAGCTGAAGTGATCAAAGAAAAGCTCACCGGGAATAAGGCCAGGCCAGATAGTTCACAGGCCACCGGTAATTAACTTATTAGAGTAAGGAGGAATCAATATGTTCAGACGTTTCACCCAGAGAGCTAGAAATGCGGTTATTTATGCCCAGGAAGAAGCTCGCCAGTTGAATCATCCTGCCATTGGCACAGAACACATTCTACTGGGTCTTTTGAAAGAAGGCGAAGGGGTAGGAGCCCGGGCTTTGCTCAATATGGGCATAGATTTGGATAGAGTGCGCAGTGAGGTAACCCGGGTCATAGGCCAGGGACATGGCGAAGCTGAACCAGCGGATGGTGATCTGCCCGTGACTCCGCGGGCAAAAAAGGTATTTAATCTGGCTTTTGATGAAGCCCGTCTGCAGGGAGTAAACTATGTGGGAACCGAACACCTCTTACTGGCTTTGCTGCGGGAAGAAGAAGGTGTGGCTGGTCAGGTGTTGACCGAGATGGGGGTAAAGCTGGATCATTTGCGTCAGCAGGTAATGACTCTTTTGGGCGGTGACGCCCAGAGTCCTCACACTGGCGTTTACCAGGATCCTTCTGTCAATTTTCCCCCTCCCCAGGGGAGCAGCAAACGCAAGCCCAAGAGTAAGACTCCGACTCTGGATTCCTTCAGTCGGGATCTGACTCAGGATGCTGCCGAAGGACGCCTCGACCCGGTTATCGGACGCAACAAGGAAATTGAAAGGGTTGTGCAGATCCTATCCAGGCGCACCAAGAACAATCCGGTATTGATCGGCGATCCCGGCGTAGGCAAAACAGCTATTGTTGAGGGTCTTGCCCAACGCATCGTCGAGAATCAGGTTCCCGAAATATTGGGTAACAAGCGCGTGGTGGCTCTGGATCTTTCTGCCATGGTGGCTGGAACTAAGTACCGGGGTGAATTTGAAGACCGCCTCACCAAGATTGTGGCTGAGATTAAGAATGCAGGTGATGTGGTAGTATTTATAGACGAAATGCATACGATTGTAGGGGCTGGTGCAGCTGAAGGAGCCATCGATGCTGCCAATATTCTGAAACCATCCCTGGCCCGGGGCGAAATCCAGTGTGTGGGAGCCACCACCCTGGATGAGTATCGTAAACACATTGAAAAGGATGCTGCTCTGGAACGGCGTTTTCAACCGATCATGGTCGATGAGCCGACTTTGGAGGAAAGTATAGAAATACTCAAAGGACTACGTGATCGCTATGAAGCACACCATGCCGTAAAAATAGGTGATGATGCCATAGAAGCAGCTGTACAGCTGTCGTTCCGTTACATCAGCGATCGCTATCTGCCCGACAAGGCCATCGATCTGATCGATGAAGCCTCTTCCCGAGTTCGTCTGGCCAATTATGTGGTGCCTGATGACATTAAGGAAGGGGAGAACCGGCTGCAAGAACTGATCAAAGAAAAGGAAGAAGCCATTAATGCCCAGGAATACGAAAAGGCAGCCCAGTTGCGTGATGAGGAGCAAAAGCTGAAGGAACAGATCGAAAGCGAACGCAAAGAGTGGGCCAACAAACGCAGTCTGGAGATGGGCACTGTAGGAGAAGAGGATATCGCTGCCATCGTTTCCAGTTGGACCGGAATTCCAGTGAGCAAACTGGCCGAGGAGGAAAGTGAACGGCTGGTACATCTGGAGGAGATCTTGCATCAAAGAGTTGTTGGTCAGGAGGAAGCGGTCAAAGCAGTAGCCCGTGCTGTCAGAAGAGCCCGGGCGGGTTTGAAAAACCCCCAACGGCCCATAGGCAGTTTTGTCTTCCTGGGCCCCACCGGCGTTGGTAAAACGGAGTTGGCCAGAGCGCTGGCCGAAGCCATGTTCGGCAGTGACGATGCGGTTATCCGTCTGGATATGTCTGAATACATGGAGAAGCATGCCGTAGCCAGAATGATAGGCTCGCCTCCTGGTTATGTAGGTTACGATGAGGGTGGTCAACTGACCGAGAAAATTCGTCGCAAGCCTTACTCGGTTATACTCTTGGACGAAATCGAAAAGGCTCACCCGGATGTTTTCAATATTCTACTGCAGGTATTAGAAGACGGACGGTTAACCGATGGACAGGGACGAACCGTGGATTTCCGCAATGCTGTAGTAATCATGACTTCCAATGTCGGAGCAGAATCAGTACGTAATGCCAAAGTAGTCGGCTTTACCAGTGCAGCAGATAGTGAGGCGGACTACGAAAAAATGAAAGAACGTATGCTCGAACAGATGAAGCATACTTTCCGCCCGGAATTCTTAAATCGTATTGATGAGACCATCGTTTTCCAAAGCCTGACCGAAAAAGAATTAACAGAAATTGTCGATTTGCTAATGGAGGAACTGAAAACCCGGGTCACAGAGAACGGTTACAGCCTGCAAGTGAGCGACAGTGCCAAAGAATTGATATTGAAAAAAGGCTATGATCCTGCCTTTGGTGCTCGTCCCCTCAAGCGCGCTATCCAAAGGTTGGTGGAGGACACAGTCTCCGAAGAGATACTGAAAAGAACCGTTACACCAGGAGACACCATCATGGTGGATGCCAGTGATGACGAGATCGTAATCAGGAAGACGGTGAATGCGTAAACCATATATTAGCAGGGAATTTTTAGGATTCCCTGCTTTTTTGTGGATAATTAGACAAGTAGCTGGATTTTTTAGACAGCTTTCCCCTTTAGTGCGATATAATATATTTTAGGTGATTTAATGAGTAAAATGATAAATCGCTTTGTCTGCAGCGAATGTGGGTATGAATCTTCCAAGTGGCTGGGCCGATGTCCCGGATGTTCTACTTGGAACAGTCTAATTGAGGAGACAGTAAACCAACCTAAAAACCACCCCTTGCAACCCATTACTCATCCCATACCTCTGCAGGAGATTACACAAGACGAATTACATCGTATGCCCACCGGTAACTCCGAATTAGATCGAGTGCTGGGCGGAGGAATCGTACCGGGTTCACTAATACTATTAGGTGGAGATCCTGGCATAGGCAAATCCACCCTACTCTTGCAGGTAGCCAGTGACTTAGCTCGCTCTGGACAAAAGGTGGTCTACCTGTCTGGAGAAGAATCTATGAAACAGTTACGTTTGCGTTCTCTGCGTCTGGGCATTGAGGAAGATGGAGTATATCTGTTAAACGAGCAAAACATAGATCAACTGGAAGCCAGCCTTAAGGATTTGAAACCAGCTGTGGTCATCGTTGATTCTATTCAGACTGTATATACTCCCCGTATCAGTTCTATTCCCGGCAGTGTAGCCCAATTGCGTGAATGTACCGCCCATATATTGGAGTATGCTAAACGTACCGAAACCACCTTTTTTCTGGTAGGCCATGTAACCAAGGAAGGGGCTTTGGCCGGGCCTCGGGTTCTGGAACATATTGTGGACGTAGTTATCTACTTCGAAGGTGATAAGAATGTCTCCTTTCGCCTGCTGCGCGGTGTCAAGAACCGTTACGGCTCTACTGATGAGATCGGATTAATGGAAATGAGTGGACAGGGTCTGGTGGAAGTAAATGACCCTTCTTACGTTTTTCTTAGCCCTGGACAAAATGTCAGCAGTGGCACAGCTATATCTTCCAGCTTTGAGGGAAGCCGCCCCTTGTTGATCGAAGTGCAATCACTGGTAGCTAGTGCCGGGCCGGGCTATGCTCGCCGGATGGCATCAGGTATAGACCAAAACCGCTTGTCGTTGATAATAGCCATTTTGGAAAAGCGGCGCGGCTATCCGCTGGCAACTCATGATGTGTACTTGAAGGTGACCGGAGGACTTTTCTTAAAAGATCCCTCTGTCGATTTGGCTATTGCTGCTGCCATTGTATCCAGCTATCGCGAAAAACCTATTGCCGCTGATACAGTTTTTATAGGGGAATTAAGTCTATCGGGACAGATCCGGCCGGTGCCATTTTTAGAACAGCGCCTCAAGGAAATTGACAGAATGGGGTTTAGAAAGGTAATACTACCAGAAAGCTCTGTTAGGAGGGTTTATCCAGGTTCACGCTTGGAACTTATACAAGTGCGCACCATTGATGATTTGGTAGAACGTATGACGGAGGGGTGATGTGGTGGAAGACATTTATCAAGGCAATTTTCGCAACTATTTGCAGATGCTGGCACCCGGAACTCTATTTCGCTTAGGTATCGAAAATGTCCTGCAAGCTAATACCGGAGGACTGATCGTGGTAGGGGATTCTCCGGAGTTGATGAAGCTGGTGAGCGGGGGGTTTGAGATCAATTGCGAGTATTCTCCAGCCCGATTGTATGAATTAGCGAAAATGGATGGGGCCATTATTATGAGCAGTGATGCCTCCAAGATCTTAATCGCCAATGCTCAGTTGGATCCTGATGCCCAAATACCTTCAAATGAGACCGGTATTAGGCATCGTACTGCCCAGAGAGTGGCCCGCCAGGTAGGGGTATTGGTGGTGGCTATATCACAGCGCCGTCAAATGGTTACTTTATACCAAGGTAATACTACTTTTCGTCTGAGAGAACTGTCGACTATTCTGGTCAAGGCCAACCAGGCTTTGCAGACCCTGGAGAAGTATCGCAACGTTTTGATCCGGGAACTGCAGAGATTGGGCGGATTGGAATTCGAAGACATGGTCACTTTATCAGAAGTGTGTGGAGTACTGCGCCGCAGCATTAAAGTCTTGCATATTGCCCAGGAGATCGAAAATTATATTGCTGAGCTGGGAACTGAAGGGCGTTTGGTAAAAATGCAGTTGGATGAACTTGTAGCCAATGTGCATGATGAAGCCCTCTATATTATTCAGGATTACTCCAATATGACCGAACGTTCACCACAGGAAATAATGAACAACCTGCTACGGGGTTTTGAAGAGGATATCTCTGATTCAGTATTTATTGCCAAGATTTTGGCACTAGGCAGTACTACCAGTCACCTTGATCAGCAGGTATCACCCCGTGGTTATCGGATGCTGCAAAAACTTCCGCGCATACCCGTCCCAATCATTGATAACCTAGTAGATCGTTTTGGTCTGCTCAGTCATATTCTGCGGGCCACCATTGAAGAACTGGACGAAGTTGAAGGCATTGGTGAGGTGCGAGCTCGCTCTATCAAAAACGGGCTAAAACGTATGCAGGAGCAGTTGATCCTGGAATACGTGGTTTAGCCCGCCGTAGATCAGCTATTGATTTCAAAACCTTTAGGTCTCTGCCCGGAGAGCGTCCAAAGCACTGAGGTGCATAGCTCGCCGGGCCGGTAAATAACCGGCTATGAGGCCGATCATGGTCGAAAAAACCAGAGCGCTCACGGCCAGAACCGGAGTTATAATGGAGATTTGCCCGGGAGCACCTCCCATCATCCCGCCCATAAACCCTGCCGACAAACGGTTTAACAGCAGGGACACTAAGTAGCTGAAGGCAACTCCTAAGCCTCCTCCCGCCAGTCCAATCAAACCAGCCTCAAATAAAAACATGGTGCCGATATCCTTGAGGTCGGCTCCCAGAACTTTCATGACTCCGATCTCTTTGGTTCGCTCATAAATACTCATAACCATGGTATTGGTGATACCAATGGCTGCCACTAACAGACTCACTGCGCCTATGCCACCCAGAATAGCCTGCAGGGTGCGGGAGGTCTTTTTCATGGTGTTCAACATATCCAGTAAACTGTGGGATTGAAAGCCCATGTTCTTGATCTGTTCTTGAACTGCCTCAACTAATTCCAAGTCTTCCACCTTTACTTTGACCTGTTCATAACCATTTTGTTGGGAACCATTGCTGCGCAACAAGCGATCCGTGGATTGTGAACGCTGGAAGCGCTCATCCTCCTTTTGGATTTTTTCCAGGGCCTCCAAGCTCATGTAAGCCTGATAGTCCTTCTCATCGCCGCTTTCTTTGATTATGCCGACACCTTTGATTTCGTGGGGTTGAGGTGGCTTACTTTCCTGATTGCCCTCCGAAGATCGGCGGCGTTCGCCATAGCTAAAATCCGCAGTCATCAGCAGGTTATTGCTAATCAGTTCTACTTGCGGCTGGTCGGAAGGATTAGGCCTTCCATATTGATTGGGCAGACGGGGGTTATAGAAAAAGTCAGCCACATATTTACCGAAAATGATGGCCTCCTTATCGCCGGCATGTAGCAAGCGACCCTTTTCGGCTTCGAAATCGAAAGCCTCCAACAGCTCAGGTTTTATACCCACAATAGGCATGTCAGCCACCATCCGACCAGCGACTATTCGCATATAAACGTTCTTCAGGGGCATTACGGCATCAACCCCAGGGATAGCCGCAAATTGCTGTATAGTCTGATCATCCAAACGTACCTCATCACTACGGTAGGCCATGCTTCCTTCTATATAAGGGGCGAAAGGGTAGACCTCGATGATATTAAGACTGCCCATTTGCCCTAACTGATCCTGGAAGGTTTTGTCCATAGCCAATCCCAGTGACATCATTACCACAATAGAACTGGTACCGATGATCACTCCGATAACAGTCAGAAAGGTTCGGGTTTTGCGCCGTAGCATGTTGACCAGACTCATCTGCACAATATCGCGCTTATTCATCCAGTTCAACTTCTTTCATGCGGCGGTGATGACGGCGACGAATGAGTATTATAGTGATCACAGTGGCTAGTAACAACAAAATACCGCCAGCTATCATCCATTTTTTGAGAGGGCTCTGAGCCGTTTCTTCCAAAGGCATTTCCGGGCCGAACATGGGTGGGGGCGCAGCCGGCATTACTGTAAGAGTGAAAGCCTTTTCCAGCTGATAGGGCTGCCCCAATTCATCTTCATAGGAGATGATGACCTTGCCCGGTAGTTCGCCCTCCTGGGCGGGAACCAAGGTGGCATCATAATAGTCGTCGTGGCCTGCTTCAAGGTTGCCTATAAACAAGGTTCCGTTCTGAACCTCGAAGTCTCCTTCCGTAGTTATCATGAGGTTACGGACGGTACTGCGCCCGGTGTTATATAGATCCAAAGTGATACTGGTAGGACTGCCCATATACACTTCGGGAGAAATCTCCACATCTGAAGTCACCAGCTTGATTTCCTTGACGACCGGCAAGCTGATGGTTTCTTGATCTTTTAGCTGGTTGCCGTCTTCGTCCTGATAATCCAGTTGGGCTACCAGGGAATATACTTTGTGTTCGGCATTGGGCTGGGGATGGAGCCGGATAGTGTGCTCAACGGCCTCCCCGGGAGAGATTTCCGGGAAGTAAAAGGAACTGCTGCTGCCTACCGGGGCAAAGATATCTCCTTCTGATGAGAGGCTGACTTTAATATTGGCTACAGCAGTGTTTTTACTGGTATTTCTGAACAATAGAGTCAGTGGAAAGGTCTGGCCGGCTTGCACATAGTCGTCTCCCAGATAATAGTCCTCCAACAGGATCCGGGGGAGCAAATCATCTTGTTCACCTTTGCCGGCAACCGGCACATAGACTTTTTGCTCCTGAGTGTATTTGTGATGGTATTGATCCTGGAATTCGATAGCCAGATCCAGAGGGTAGGTTCCGCTTTCCATCTTGGAACCTGCCTGAAGTCTGAATTCCACGGGGTGTAGTTCGCCCGCTTCCATAGCTTTGACAAACTGGGTATCCGGCCAGTTGTCCAGATTGATTCCCTCGGTGGAAAAGCCATTTAAGCGTAAGTTGATGGAATTGATAGGTATATCACTGTCATTTTTCAGGTTGAGTTTCACTACCTGAGTAGACCCTGCTTTTAACTTATCGCCTTCCATTTGTAAGCCCAGCAGTTTGAGCTGGGGTTGGCGCAGATCACTGGTTATTTTTATGTAGACGGTGGCGGAAGCACTACCACCACCACCAGAGGCACTTTGATAGTTGGCACTTATTTGTAGGGGATAAGTCCCGGGAGCAGTATTAGCCGGAATGGTAATAGGGATGCTATAGACAGTTTGACCAGTAAAGCTCGATATGTACCGGTTAAATGCCATTTTATCTGCTTCGAAAGGAAGACTCTTAGGATCACTCACGTTTAATGATATTACCGTATTGTAAGCCCTGCCTCCCACGTTTTTAATCGGTATGTTCAATTGGGCTTTGCTCCCAGCCTCAAACACCGGCATCCAACGGTCATCAGCGATAACTAAAATAGGATCCGGCTCCGTATATTCGGGAATATAAACGGTGATCGGCGGATCAGCGGGTGGCTCTACTGCCAACAGTGGAATCGGTAGCAAGCAGCAGAACAAAATGATTAATAGCAGTGCCCAGCGGGCATTATTCCCCATGACTTCAGCCCCTCTTTGTGTTATTTTCAATACTTTCGATACGACCGTCCAGGACATGGATGATTCGGTCGGCATAGGACGCCACCTCTTGATCATGGGTGACGATCAGTAAAGTTTGTTGGTGCTGATGGGCCAAATCAATAATAAGGTCCATCACTTCCCGAGTGGTGGTAGAATCCAAATTACCAGTGGGTTCATCAGCCAATATCAGTGGGGGTCTGCCTACAAATGCCCGGGCAATTCCCACCCGTTGCTGTTGTCCTCCACTCATTTGGGTAGGACGGTGGCGCAAATGTTTGCTTAATCCTACCGCTGTCAGTATTTGCCGGGCCTGACGTTGGCGGGTGTGGCGGTCTATCCCTCGAAAAGTCAAAGGAAGGCTGACATTTTCCAAGGCTGTCAAAGCGGGCAGCAGATGATAGGACTGAAAAATGAACCCCAGATAGCGTTGACGGAAATGGGCTAACTGCCGTTCATCCATTTTATGGATGGATTTGCCCAGCAAGTAGATTTCTCCGCGGGTGGGTTTTTCCAGTCCTGCTAACATGTTAAGCAAAGTAGACTTGCCCGAACCGGAGGTTCCCAAAATGCAGCAGATCTCACCTGGCTCAATGGTCAATGACACATTATCCAAGGCTATCACCTTTTCTTCACCCACCCGATATACTTTGCGCAAATCGCTGATTTGAACAGCATGATCCATATCTCGCCACTTCCCCACATATTTAAACCAACCAAACCGGTAAGATCAAAGAAACGTACTTCTGCATTAATTACGTATCGACCGCTGAAATCCTTTCTAATATTTTCACCGGTTATGAAAAGAAAGCCAAATAAAAAACCCGACTGGTGATGACAGTCAGGTTTGTAACGCAGTTGATGGAAAATCTATCAGGTCATATTAAAGATGCCCAAGGTTGAGGCTTCTTTATACTCCTTAATAAAGACATCATACAAACTTATGTTGAGGGTATTGCATAGAGCGGCTGAATAAAACAACATTTTACCCAACTCACTGAACACAACTTCTTCGCAGTTAGGGCATATTTCTCCCCGTAAATGACTATCCAGAAACTGACGGAGTTCGTCAAAGGATTCAACATTTTCAGGAAACTGCACCTTCTGAGCCTGAATTGATAGGCATCCGCAGTCAGTAATAGACTTGACCACCGCTCTATTCACGCGGCTACTGGACTCAGCAAGTTTGGAGAGAATATCCAGAATACTGCTATGGCGTATTAACAGATCACCTACAACATTCTGAAATTCGTCACAAATCAAATCCTTCATGGTGAAGAATTGCCCCCCTCTTTTGGTGATCTAACTAATTATAGCCCTGCTCCAAGGGCACTGTCAATTAATGCCGGGTGACAGGTAGGGCTTAAGTCTAGTATTGCTAGAAAAATTTGCCTTGGTGAGTATAATTATACTTCCCGAATAGAAAAATAAAGGTGGAGGTGTATAAATTGCAGAACCACCTAAAACTGTCGAAAACAATTATTGGATTAGCTATTATTTGTGCCGCCTGGATAACTTATGTATCCCACCTGTTTTTTACCGCTCAAAAGCCGCAATTAGTAATGATCGCTCTGATATCCCTGGTAATATCCTATACCGCCATGGGATGGGTAAATAATTTATTCAAGCGAATCATAGCTGGATTTAATAGCTATCTGGACTCGGTCTCCATGGAAGTCATAGTTGGCAGTAGCACAGGTTTGATGTTCGGTATTCTTACTGGGGTGTTAGGGAGCTATCCCTTATCAATGCTTAAGGGAGTGGGGGTCTACTTGACTCTGTTGGTATTTGCCATCTGTGTTTTCCTGGGATGGAAAGTAGGCAGTCGACGTGGGGGAGAAATAGTACGTCTTATACCCGGTATGAGTAAACGTCTGGATGTTAGGTCGCCTATCAATCGTTTAGCCCCCAAAGTAGTTGATACCAGTGCTATTATCGATGGGCGCATTTACGATGTCTGTTTGAGTAATTTTTTGGAAGGTTGTTTGATCATACCTACCTTTGTGATCGAAGAACTGCAGCATATAGCTGACTCATCGGATAACATTCGTCGCAATAAAGGGCGGCGTGGCCTGGAACTGCTCTCCAAAATGCAAAAACATTCCCAGATAAAAATTGATATAATGGATGTGACAGATGCAGCCATCCTTGAAGAAAGGGAAGTGGATGCCAAATTAATTCGTCTCTGCAAGCAGTTGAAGGCCAGTATTATCACTAACGACTATAACTTGAATAAAGTTGCCGAGCTACAGGGAATAACCGTGCTCAACATCAATGAGCTGACCAATGCAGTAAAAATGATCGTCTATCCTGGTGAGAACATGCATGTCACGGTTATCAAAGAAGGCAAGGAAAATGGCCAGGGGGTTGGCTACCTGGAAGATGGGACCATGGTAGTAGTAGAAGATGCTCACCATCAGATAGGCAAGGATCTGGAAGTCATGGTCACCAGTGTATTCCAAACTGCCGCCGGCCGTATGATCTTTACTCGTAAAATCAAGGAAGACTCACAGTATAGCCATGAGCACAGCTTGCAGGGCGTGCCAGAGGTGAATATGTATGGATGACAACCTGCGGGTTGTTGTCGCGGCTGCTGGAACCGGCAGTCGCATGGGGAGCCGAATCAACAAGCAGTACCTGTTGCTGAACAATCGACCGGTCTTAGCCTATTCCCTGGATGTATTTGAGCAGTATGATCCCATAGACGAAGTAGTTATCGTAGCCAAATCTTCCGAAATCGGTTTCTGTGAACAGGAGATAGTAGGCAAATATAATTACCGCAAGGTGTCCCGGGTAGTAGCCGGCGGCTCGGAGCGACAGGATTCTGTCTGGGCGGGCTTAAACTACCTGGATGAGCATACCGCTTATGTGGCTGTGCATGATGGTGCGCGGCCGCTTTTGTCGCTGGAACTGCTGGACTCTTTGTTCCGGGAAGCCAGGCAATGGGGAGCCGCCATACCAGGAGTATTGGCCCGAGATACCTTAAAGATGATGGATCGAGACAGCTTTGTCAGGCATACCCTTGATCGCACCAGTGTTATTGCAGTTCAAACTCCTCAGATATTCCAATACACTGAACTGAAAAAGGCATATGAGGAAGCCTATCAGGATAATTTTCAGGCTACTGATGATGCCTCCTTGTTTGAGAGATATATAGGCCGAGTTAAAGTGGTAGCAGGCCAATACGATAATTTAAAAATCACCACACCTGAAGATACCATCATTGCCGAAGGACTTTTGCAAGCTCGGCGGCATAACAAAGGGGAATAAGGAGTATGCGCATCGGCATTGGTTATGATGTCCACCGGCTGCAAACCGGACGGCGACTGATTTTGGGCGGAGTGGATATACCTCATTCCCAGGGCTTGCTGGGCTATTCTGATGCTGACGTTCTAGCCCACGCTATTGGGGACGCTCTTTTAGGAGCTGCCGCTCTGGGCGATCTGGGACGTCATTTTCCTGATGATGACCAGCGTTTTAAGGATGCCAATAGCCTCGATTTATTAACTGCCATAGTTACTCTTCTGCAGGAATCTGGTTATCAGATCCTCAACGTAGACAGCACCATAGCTGCTCAAGCTCCTCGTTTAGCTCCCTACATTGGATCCATGTGTAGTAATATTGCCACCGCTTTGCATTTACAGGTAGGACAGGTAAGTGTAAAAGCCACCACCACAGAGCAGCTGGGATTTGAAGGTCGCCAGGAGGGGATCTCTGCCCAGGCAGTAGTATTGATAGAGAAAATTTCCGATTAACATTTCTTGTGTTATCCTATTTTAGATACTAACATCCGAGTTTTTGCAAACAGGAGGTTGACCATGCACAAAGTACGAGTTAGATTTGCCCCCAGTCCTACCGGGCCTCTGCATATCGGTGGGGCACGTTCGGCTTTATTCAATTATCTTTATGCAGTTCATCAGGGAGGTCAACTGGTGCTGCGCATTGAGGATACTGATCTAGAGCGATCCAAACGGGAATACGAAGAGGAGATCATGACTTCTTTGCACTGGTTAGGATTAAGCTGGGATGAGGGCGTTGATCGAGGTGGCCCCCATTCTCCTTATCGCCAGACCGAACGTTTATCAATATATCAGGATTATGTCCAGGAATTACTGGATAAGGATCTGGCTTATCCCTGCTTCTGTACGGAGGAAGAGCTGGAAGCAGAAAGAGAAGCTTTACTAGCCCAGGGAGAAATGCCGCGTTATTCAGGAAAGTGCCGTTCCCTCACCGAAGACGAGCGACAGGCTTACCAGGACAGTGGCCATATCCCAGCCATTCGTTTCAAAGTGCCGGAAAATCAGGTGTATGTAGTGCATGACCTGGTACGCGGACAAGTAACCTTCGAAAGTGAAAATGAAGGCGACTTTATAATAATGAAGTCTGACGGTATCCCTACCTACAACTTTGCGGTAGTAATAGATGATGCTCTCATGGAAATAACTCATGTGGTGAGAGCGGAGGAGCATCTGGCCAATACACCCCGTCAGCTTATGATCTATGAAGCTCTGCGCTTCAAACGTCCCGAATTTGCTCACATATCCCTCATCCTGGGAGAGGATCGGCAAAAAATGAGCAAACGCCATGGGGCTACCTCATTGATTCAATACCGGGAGATGGGCTATCTGCCCGAAGCACTGTTCAACTTCTTGGCTCTGTTGGGCTGGTCTCCGGAAGGTGAGGAGGAGATCTTGGATCACAAGCAGATAGCGGACAGTTTTACTTTAGAAAGGGTTTCCCGCAGTCCGGCTGTGTTTGATTTGGATAAACTCAATTGGATGAATCAGCAGTATGTAAAAAGGCTGGACACCCAGGAATTAAATAATAGATTGCAGCCCTTTATTGCGGCAACCGCTTATGCCCAGCAGGTGGAGGAGCTGTCTTCCGAGCAGTTACAATGGTTGATGCAAGCGGTTCGGGAGCGCCTAGTGTGCCTGAAAGATATTGAACAGTTATTACCGATCTTCTTTGATGAGCCTAAAGTTGAGGCAGAAGCCGGTGAGGTGTTAAGTCAGCCCGGAGTAAAACAGGTATTGCAGACCCTTTCTACTCACTTGCCGTCTACGGAAGATCCTGATGAATACCGGCAGTGTATCAAGGCCGTAGTCAAGGAATTGAAACTGAAAGCCAAAGACGTTTTTATGCCGGTGCGCTGTGCCCTGACCGGGCAGGTGCATGGCCCTGACCTGCACTTGATCATGGCGGTCTGGGGCCTAGAGGAAACCTCCCGCCGTCTGCAAAAGGCGTTGGAGAGGCTGGAGGACTAACCGGTACCTCCAGTCTATCTGGGTAAACTAGGTGGGTAAACTGGTAGGGGTCGACGACTCTGTCGCCCCGCGGGAAACGGGCAAACAGGGTCGTTTGCCCCTGCAATACATGAGATATTCCACCTTACCTGTCTGGTCTGGTTGACATCTATGGGTGGGGCGCATATAATGCAACTAATCAAATAAGTAATGCTGTGAGCGGGAGAAGTAAGCGTCCATCGCTGCCAGAGAGGAGAGGGTCACCGGCTGTAAGCCCTTTCTCAGAAAGAAGTCGCTGAAATGCACCCGGGAGCAGATATGCCGAACATTATAGTAGGCATATCCGGTGAGAAGCCGTTATCATTTACGAGTGGAGCTTGATCTGTCGATCAGCTCAACTAGAGTGGAACCACGGAAGTTTAAGCCTTTCGTCTCTTGTGCAGACGAAAGGTTTTTTATTTTATGGGAGGGTGTCCGAGAGAATCTGAGGAGGTTGATCCCATGTTTAAGACCCTAAAAGAAGAGATCCAGGTTGTATTTGAAAGAGATCCAGCCGCGCGCAGCGTATGGGAGATTATATTCTGCTACCCAGGTTTTCATGCGGTTGTTAATCATCGCATCGCACACTGGTTCTATAGACATCGCATGTTCCTTGTAGCTCGGCTGATTTCTCATTTAAGTCGATTCTTTACCGGGATAGAAATTCATCCGGGAGCTAAAATTGGCAGGAATTTTTTCATTGATCACGGAATGGGTGTAGTGATTGGAGAAACGGCAGAGGTTGGCGATAATGTAACTATCTACCAGGGAGTCACCTTGGGCGGTACCGGCAAGGAAAAAGGCAAGCGCCATCCAACTATCGGCAACAATGTAGTCATCAGTGCCGGAGCTAAAGTACTAGGTTCTTTCAGTGTTGGCGATAATGTAAAAATAGGTGGAGGATCGGTTGTGCTCAAAAGCGTCCCGGAAGGCTGCACAGTAGTCGGTGTTCCAGGCAGGATAGTGATTCGCGATGGAGCCAAAGTCACCGATGGTAAAATGGAAGTAGATCTGGAACATCATCTGTTGCCTGATCCTATCGCTGATACCCTGATGGCTATGCAGAGCCGGATAGATCAATTAGAACGTAGGCTGGAGGAGTATATTAGAGAGGAGAATGAGGATGCGCCTTTACAATACGGTCAGCGGGCAAAAAGAAGAACTGGTGCCGTCGAAACCGCCTGAGATCAGTATGTATGTCTGTGGGCCCACCACTTATAATCTGATTCATCTGGGCAATGCCCGTCCCTTAGTGGTGTTTGACACGGTACGTCGTTATTTGGAGTATCGCGGTTACGATGTGAAATACATTCAGAACTTTACAGATGTAGACGACAAAATAATCAAACGCGCCCAGGAAGAAGGAGAAGATCCCCTTCATCTAGCCCAGCGCTTTATAGATGAATACTATCGAGATGCTGAGGCTCTAGGGATAATACCAGCCCAAAACCATCCTCGAGTCAGTGAGCATATTCCTGAGATAGTGGAGGCCATAGCCGGATTGATCCAAAAAGGATTTGCTTATGAATCTCAGGGTGACGTTTTCTACCGGGTGCGGGCCTTCCCCGACTATGGAAAACTGTCGGGAAGATCCCTGGATGATATGCGGGCTGGTGCTCGGGTGGACGTAAATGAACAAAAAGAGGATCCGGCTGATTTTGCCCTGTGGAAAGCTGCCAAACCTGGGGAACCAGCCTGGGACAGCCCCTGGGGAAAAGGCCGGCCTGGCTGGCACATTGAATGTTCGGTCATGTCTACCCATTATCTAGGGGATACTATTGACATTCATGGTGGAGGCAGTGATCTGGTTTTCCCCCACCACGAAAATGAAATCGCCCAGGCGGAAGCTTTAACCGGTCAACCTTTTGTTAAGTACTGGATGCACAACGGTTTTATCACGGTCAATCAGGAGAAGATGTCCAAATCCCTGGGGAACTTCTTCCTCTTAAGAGAGATATTAGACCAGTACCCGGCAGATGTGGTGCGTTTTTATTTGATAGCGACCCACTACCGTAGCCCGCTCGATTTTGATGATGGCAAACTGGAAGAAGCCCGTAAAGCCTTGTATCGCCTCAAGACCACTCGCCATCTGTTAGAAGAATTCATCGGCAAGACGACGCCGGGTAGCCAGGTTCTGCCAGAAAAAGGTGCCCAGTTTTGGGATAACCTCAGCCAGATACGGGATAGTTTTCTGGCTGCCATGGATGATGATTTTAATACGGCTCAAGCTATCGGACACCTGTTTGAAATGGCCCATGAGATCAATGCCTATCTAGCCCAGGCTGAACCCAGTGATCCCGCCGATCAGAGTGTGCTGCAACAGGCTCAAGAGCTATTTTTACAATTAGGAGATCTATTGGGCATCTTCATGGATAAGCCTAGCCTTGATCAGGAAGAAATACTGGTGGATCGGGTTCTGGGAGTGGTAGCCCAACTGCGTCAGACAGCCCGCCATCAGAAACAATATGAACTAGCCGATACCTTGCGAGAGTTTCTTCGTGAATTAGGAGTTGCTGTGGAAGATCTGGAAGGCGGCAGTCGCTTCCGTTACGATAGCCCTCCAGAATTAAGCTATCTGGTTGATTATTTATTATCAATACGTTCTTCATTAAAAGCCGATCGTAATTATGAGTTAGCCGATCAGATCCGTGATCAGCTGACAGAAGCGGGAATCCTGATTGAAGATACCCGGGAAGGAGTTCGCTGGAAATTTGCTGAATAATGAACACTTAGATGAGAATGCCCTGAAAGAGTACTCGGCGGTAGTTCTGGCCTATATTGGTGATGCTGTTTTCGAACTGCTGGTTCGGACTCATGTGGTGGCGACCGGTAATCGGAGGGTCAAGGACATCCACCATGACACAGTAGAATTGGTTCGAGCCGAGAGCCAGGCCAGAGTCATCAGACTTCTCTATGATCAGCTCAGTGAACAGGAACAGGATATTGTCCGGCGGGGACGCAATGCCAAAAGTATAGCTCCCCGGCATGCCGACCCAGCTGACTATCAGATGAGCACTGGCTTTGAGGCTCTGCTGGGCTATTTATACTTAAAAGGTGATTACCAGCGGCTGTTGGACCTGGTGAACCGGTCGCTGGGATTTAGTAATAATGAAGACTCCGGTTCCATCAATCAGGCAAGGGAGGAAAAGGTATGATAATAATAAAACCGCAGGTTTTGGTGCCCCGGGAGGAATTGGATGAGAACAAATTGATCCGGCTGGAACGATGTGCCCGCATTTGCTACAAATCAGAAGACCGCATGGGAGACACTTTTAACCCTCGTTTCTTGCAATCGATCCTATCCCGCGGCCATGAATCAGTTATAGAGCACGAAAAAGTCACCGTGCTGTTTGTTGTTGATCGGGGGATTTCTCATGAAATCGTACGCCACCGTATTGGCTCCTACAGTCAGGAATCCACTCGCTATTGCAACTATAGTCAGGACAAATTCGGACGGGAAATAACTCTCATTGAGCCATTTTTTCTTCAAGACCAGGAAAGGTATGCCTTATGGCAGCAAGCCTGCCAAGCGGCTGAAGACTGCTACATAAAAATGCTTGATAAAGGTTGCTCTCCCCAGGAAGCTCGTTCGGTGCTTCCTAACAGCTTAAAAACTGAATTGGCGGTGACTTTCAATATGAGAGAGTGGCGCCATTTCTTCCAGTTACGCTGTGCTGTTCCAGCCCACCCCCAGATGCGTCAGGTAGCGATACCGTTGCTACTCCTGTTTCAGGAAAAATTCCCGGTACTATTTAACGATATCCCCTTTGATGACAGTTTTCCCGAGGAACACTACGCTCAGATCATTATCAGTGACGATCAGTTTCGCCCCGAGCAATGATAACATCCTCTTGGATGTGGTTGTGTAGGGGGCGATGCCCACATCGCCCCGCGCTTCGGTTGTAGGGGGCGACGACTCTGTTGCCCCGTTAATAATCAGGTGAGAGCATTTTCACGCCGCAACGATCAACAGATGGCGGTAAGTTTGTTAGCCCTAACGGGCAGAATATGACAAATAAAGTTTAGGCAGGTATGGGCAGTGAGAGAGATATTAGGCGGTATTAATAGTGTGACCGAAGCCTTACGCGGCCAAAGAAAGTTCCATAAACTACATGTGGAACAAGAAAGGCATAATCCTCGTATTGAAGAGATATTGAAGCTTGCTTATAAAAAATCGGTTTCTATTCAGGCTAGCAGCCGCAAAGATCTTGAGCGTTTATTTCCCCAAGCTCCCCATCAGGGAGTAGTAGCTGAAGTGGAACCCTATGTATATGCTGAACTTGATGATATTATCGTCAAGGCTTCCCCTAAAGAAAGCTCTATACTGCTGGTTCTGGATGGGATCGAAGATCCGCAGAATTTAGGTTCGATAATCCGCACAGCTGAATGTGCTGGAGTAAGTGGAATCATACTCCCTCGCCATAATTCCGTTGCCATAACTCCCACCGTAGTCAGAGCATCCGCCGGAGCTACTGAACATATAGCCGTGGCTCAGGAGACCAACCTGGTAAACACCTTGAAAGGACTTAAAAAGGCCGGTTTTTGGGTGATCGGAGCTGATATGACCGGCCCCCAAGAGTATTTCCGTACAGCGATACCTTTCCCAGCCGTTTTGGTGATAGGAGGAGAAGGGCGGGGAATAAGACGCCTGGTGAGGGAAAATTGCGATTTACTGGTGCGTATCCCCATGTTTGGACAGGTGAATTCCCTCAATGCCTCGGTTTCCGCTGCTTTGCTTATCTACGAATTAATGCGCCAGAGAGACAATTAGCGGTAATTTATGGGGAAAAAGTCCGATCTCGTCAAGCCTTGCCTTGACGAGATACCCGCCAGTGGCTATAATTTATTTAAATGCCTACAGCACGCTGCACAGTTAGCGTTTTCTCCAGGTAAAAACATCAATGGAGGCGACGGAATGTATAGTTCTATCGCTGCAAAGATTTACATTACATATGCTGAGATGACCGATGAAGAAATTGTAGCATTGGCTCAGCAAGGCGAGCAGTCTGCAGTAGAATATTTGGTTGATAAATATAGAAACTTTGTACGGGCCAAAGCAAGGTCTTATTTTCTAATTGGCGCGGACAAGGAGGATATCATACAGGAAGGGATGATAGGCCTTTTTAAGGCTATTCGTGATTACAAGGTAGACAAGCTCACTTCCTTTAGGGCCTTTGCCGAATTGTGTATAACCCGCCAGATAATCACTGCTATCAAGACGGCTACTCGCCAGAAGCACATCCCTCTCAATTCGTATGTTTCTCTGAATAAACCCATTTATGATGAGGAATCTGACCGAACCTTAATGGATATAATATCCACCAACAAAATCACCAATCCCGAAGATATCATCATCAGTCGCGAAGAGTTTATCTTTATTGAGAGAAAGATGGGAGAGATCCTTAGTTCTCTGGAGTGGAAAGTGCTCATGGCTTACCTGGAGGGGAAGTCCTACCAGGAGATAGCAGTAGAATTGAAGCGCCATGTTAAGTCGATTGACAATGCTCTGCAGAGAGTGAAACGCAAGCTGGAAAAGTATTTGGAAGATCGCAATGAACTGTAAATGTTATACATAAAGACAGTAAAGAAGCGTCTTTCCTAACCGGAAGGCGCACTTTTTATGGCATCGGAATCCAGTTTATATTCTATTGACTTTGAATATGCCAGCAGTTAAAATAGAATTTGCTTGAGCCGAGCTAGCTCAATGGCAGAGCAGCTGATTTGTAATCAGCAGGTTGCGGGTTCAAGTCCTGTGCTCGGCTCCAGTAACCTTAATTTTATGGAGGGATACCCAAGCGGCCAAAGGGGGCAGACTGTAAATCTGTTGGCAACGCCTTCGAAGGTTCGAATCCTTCTCCCTCCACCATATCGCGGGATGGAGCAGTTGGTAGCTCGTCGGGCTCATAACCCGAAGGTTGCAGGTTCAAGTCCTGCTCCCGCAACCAATGATTTGAAGCATCCCCCGAAGGGGGATTAAAATAAGGAGTGCCTGAGGGTCTGAGATACAAAATAATCCCGCAGGGATTATTTCAGAAATCACCCGAAAGGCCAACCAATGATTTGAAGCATCCCCCGAAGGGGGATTAAAATAAGGAGTGCCTGAGGGTCTGAGATACAAAATAATCCCGCAGGGATTATTTCCAAAACTACCCGCCGGGCCAACCAAATCCAGATAACTAACACCAGACAGTGTTGAAAAAGCAATTAGTAGTCCCCGAGGGGGCCAACCAAATCCAGATAACTAGCACCAAACAGTGTTGGTAAAGCAAGGGTAGCCCTCACAGGGCCAACCATACTCCAACCACCCAGTATATGTGTGGGGTAGGGTAGGAAATTAAAATAAAGAGTGCCCCAGGGTAATCACCCACAGGGCACCAACCACCCCCCGAAAGGGGATTTCGCCGAAAGGTAGTTTCCCAAGCCCATATAGCTCAGTCGGCAGAGCGCATCCTTGGTAAGGATGAGGTCATCGGTTCAAGTCCGATTATGGGCTCCATGTGGCGGCGTAGCTCAGTTGGCTAGAGCATACGGTTCATACCCGTAGTGTCCGGGGTTCAAATCCCTGCGCCGCTACCATAGATTCCTCAGAAGTGGGACTTTATCTCACTTCTTTTATTTTATTTATAGATTGGTTAAAATATAGCTGGATGGCAAAGATTAACCCAAGAAAGGGGAAAGGTGAGAACAGATGGCAAAGGCAAAATTTGAGAGAACCAAACCTCATTTAAACATTGGCACGATTGGGCACGTGGATCACGGAAAGACCACGTTGACAGCAGCGATCACCCAGGTACTGTCGAAGGCAGGAGGAGCCGTAGCAGCTTCTTATGATTCCATAGACAAAGCGCCCGAAGAGCGGGAGAGAGGTATAACCATCAACACGTCCCATGTAGAATACCAGACAGAGAGCAGGCATTATGCCCACGTAGACTGCCCGGGACATGCTGACTATATCAAGAACATGATCACCGGAGCCGCCCAGATGGACGGAGCCATCCTGGTAGTATCGGCCGCCGATGGCCCCATGCCCCAGACCAGAGAACATATCCTGTTAGCCAGACAGGTAGGAGTACCCTACATCGTAGTATTTATGAACAAGACCGACATGGTAGATGACGAAGAACTGTTAGAACTGGTAGAAATGGAAGTTCGTGATCTGTTAAACGAATACGAATTCCCCGGAGATGATATTCCCGTGATCAAAGGATCCGCCCTGAAAGCCTTAGAATGCGGCTGTGGATCCCGCGACGAAGAATGGTGCAAACACATATGGGAACTGATGGATGCAGTAGATACCTACATCCCGCTACCCGAAAGACCAGTTGACAAACCGTTCCTGATGCCGATAGAAGACGTATTCACCATAACCGGGCGCGGCACGGTAACCACCGGCAGAGTAGAAAGAGGCCAGGTAAAAGTAGGCGACGAAGTAGAGATCGTCGGCATGAGAGAAGAGTCCAGAAAGACCGTATGTACCGGCGTAGAGATGTTCAGAAAGCTGCTTGACTATGCCGAAGCCGGAGACAACGTAGGCACCCTGTTAAGAGGCGTAGACCGCAAAGAAGTAGAACGCGGCATGGTATTAGCCAAGCCCGGCAGCATAAAGCCATTGACCAGCTTCAAAGCCGAAGTATATGTACTGGCCAAAGACGAAGGCGGCCGTCACACTCCATTTTTCGGAGGCTATCGTCCCCAGTTCTACTTCCGAACCACAGATGTGACCGGAGTGATCAGCCTACCCGAAGGAGTAGAGATGGTAATGCCGGGAGACAACATTCAAATGTCCATAGAACTAATAACCCCCATCGCCATAGAAGAAGGCCTGCGCTTTGCTATTCGCGAAGGCGGCCGTACAGTTGGTGCTGGAGTAGTAACTGCTATTTAATTAGGTTAACCTAATAACCAGATAATCTCATCGAGTAGCAGGGGAACTCCCCTGCTCTCGTAGCCTATTAAAATAATTATCCGCCCTCACCCTTTATTGACAGCCGCTCGGCCTTTGTGATAGAGTATTCTAGGTATTTTGTGCGAAGGATGGAGGTGTCGATGTAATGAGAGTCGGAATTACTCTGGCCTGTTCAGAGTGTAAACAGCGCAACTATTCAACCACTAAAGACAAGAAAACGCATACTGAAAAGTTTGAGGTTCGTAAGTATTGCAAATTCTGCAATACTCATACAGTTCATAAAGAAATCAAGTAAAGCCGGGGATGTGAAAAACCTGTGAGCAAAACAAATTCACCCGCCAAGAAACAAGGGGTAACTCTGAAGACACGCTGGGAAAATACTACCGAGTATTTCCGCAGTGTGTACAGTGAGTTGAAAAAGGTACATTGGCCCGATCGCAGACAGCTGATTGGCTATACAGGTGTGGTTCTTTTCGCCGTAACCTTAATAGCGCTGATCATTTGGGTATTTGACCTGGGCCTGTCAGCCTTGATGAGGCTGATTTTTGACGCGTTTGCCTAAAAGACTGAGTGGAGGAGGTGGTTTCCATTACGGTCGAACAGGAACTGGACCAGAATCATCCTGAGGAAGGCCAGGATAAAATGAATTATATCGGGGAGTGGTATGTTGTACATACCTATTCCGGTTATGAAAACAAGATCAAAGTGGATCTGGCTAAACGGGTTGAGTCCATGGGTATGCAGGACAAAATCTTCGAGGTACTGATCCCCGAAGAACAGGAGATCGAATACAAAGGCGGTAAGCGCAAGGTCACTTTGAAGAGGGTATTCCCAGGATATGTTATCGTCAACATGATCATGGATGAGGACTCCTGGTACGTTGTTCGCCATACTCCTGGTGTTACCGGTTTTGTGGGAAGTGGAACCAAACCGATTCCGCTGCAGCGTGAAGAAATAGAACGCATTTTGAAGCAGATGGGACTTATCGAAGGTGCCAAGCCTAAGATCATTGATGTTGAAGTAGGAGAAAGCATACGGGTTAAAACCGGACCTTTTGCCAACTTTGAAGGAGTGGTCAGGGAATTATTATCTGACCGCGGCAAGATCAGGGTTAATATATCAATGTTCGGCAGGGAAACCCCTGTAGAACTTGATTATGAACAAATTGAAAAAATGTAGGTAGGAGGTGAAAAAGTGGCCAAAAAGGTAGTTGGCAAAGTGTCCTTGCAGATTGAAGCCGGCAAAGCAACACCAGCACCACCAGTGGGACCAGCATTAGGTCAGCACGGTGTCAATATTATGGGTTTCTGTAAGGAATATAATGCTAAAACCGCAAATCAGACGGGATTTATCGTCCCCGTAGAGATCACAGTATACGAAGATCGTTCTTTTACCTTTGTTTTGAAATCTCCACCCGCCTCAGATCTGCTCAAAAAAGCAGCTGGTATTGATAAAGCTTCGGGAGAACCAAACAAGAAAAAGGTTGGAAAAGTACCCCGGGCTAAGTTGGTTGAGATTGCCGAGACTAAAAAAGATGACTTGAATGCATCTGATTTGGATGCAGCTGTGCGTATGATCGAAGGAACAGCGCGTAGCATGGGTCTGGAAGTAATCGATTAATAAAGTGGGAGGATGTAATTCATCCGCTATACCACAGGAGGTCATAATTATGAAGAAAAGCAAAGCCTATAGAGAAAGCTTAACCAAGTTTGATCGCCACCATTTGTACGAACCCAGTGAAGCACTGGAAATCGTGAAGCAAATGGCAACTGCTAAATTTGATGAGACGATCGAAGTCCACATTAAATTGGGCGTTGATCCCCGTCATGCTGACCAGCAGGTCAGAGGAACAGTAAGTCTGCCCCATGGAACGGGTAAGACCCGTCGTGTATTGGTATTCGCCAAAGGTGAGAAAATTAAAGAAGCTGAGAATGCCGGAGCCGACTATGTTGGCGGTGAGGAACTGGCCGAAAAGATCCAGGGCGGATGGTTTGACTTCGAAGTTGCGGTAGCTACCCCTGATATGATGAGTGTAGTTGGGAAATTAGGTAAGATACTGGGGCCGCGTGGCTTAATGCCTAATCCCAAAGCTGGAACCGTCACTTTCGATATCGAACGTACCATAAATGAATTGAAAGCTGGACGTATCGAATACCGGGTTGACAAGACTGCCATCATTCATGCCCCCATCGGCAGAGCTTCCTTTGATATTGACAAGCTGATGGAAAACCTGAATGCCTTTGCAGAAGCTTTGATAAAAGCTAAACCTGCGGCAGCTAAAGGCCAATATATGCGTTCAGTGACGGTTTGCTCCACCATGAGTCCTGGGGTTAAAATTAATCCCCTTGTTCTGATGACAGCTAACCGGTAAAATACTAATGAAATTGAATATAAGCGACTGTAGACAGCCGGTGACTTTTTAAGGTCTTAAAGAACGTAGTTCGCCTGCCGAGGTTATGAAATAAGGACAAATATGTCATTCAAACCTCTGCATAAGCTGCAGAGGTTTTTTCATAGCTAAGCTGTTTACGCATCCGGTACAGAAAGGGGTGACAACCGAATGCCTAATATTGAAGCCAAAAAGAAAGTTGTAGCCGAATTACAGCAAAAAGTTGAAGATGCTACTCTGGTAGTGTTTACAGATTACCGGGGACTGACTGTGGGTGAGATGTCTGTCCTGCGTGGCAAACTCAATGTCCCCGGGGTTACTTATCAGGTGGTAAAAAACACCATGATGGAATTCGCACTAGCCAATAGTGGCCATGAAGATATCATTGAATATATTTCTGGCCCCAACGCAGTTATTTTCAGTAACGAAGATCCGGTAGGTCCGGCGAAAGCTGTTTATGAATTCATAAAACAGCATAAGAAACTCGAGGTCAAAGTGGGAATCCTGGAAGGACAGCTAGTCACTGCTGATAAGGTTAAGGCTCTGGCTGAACTACCATCCCGGGAGGCTCTTATTGCTCAGGTACTGGGAACTATGCAGGCTCCTATCACCAGCTTGGTTTATGTTCTCAATGCCAACTTGACTGGTCTGGTACGGGCCTTGGATCAGGTACGCGAACAAAAGGCAGGCTAATCGCCAGCTAAATTAAAAGTTTTAGGAGGTTATAAAATGAGTAAAGTACAGGAAGTTATTGATATTGTTAAAGGTTTGACCGTGTTGGAACTGTCAGAGCTGGTTAAGGCTCTGGAAGAAGAGTTTGGTGTTAGCGCTGCCGCTCCCGTAGCTGTTGCTGCTGCTGCCGCCCCTGCTGCTGCCGAAGCTGCCGAGGAAAAGACCGAGTTTGATGTTATTCTTACTTCCTCTGGAGAAAAGAAAGTCAATGTTATCAAAGTGGTTCGGGAAATCACCGGCCTAGGTCTGAAAGAGTCCAAAGACCTGGTTGACGGTGCCCCCAATCCCATCAAAGAAAAAGTCAATAAGGAAGAAGCCGACAGCATCAAAGCTAAAATCGAAGAAGCTGGCGGTTCTGTAGAGATTAAATAGTATTACCCGTAAGACAAAAAATCAATAAATCCACTTTCAATAGCAGTGCAATGAAAGTGGATTTATTTTTTTGGTCAAAATCAAATTGAGATTTTTCAGCCTAAGATTGGTATTGCTGCATATATTTTTCTGGTATACCCTTAATATAGGTTTAAACTGTCAATAGAAGGGAAATGATGATGGATGAGAAAACGAGTCTGTTGTGCCCTTTTGCTGTTGAGTTTCCTATTGGTGAGTCCTGTACCGGCTTGGGCCCAGGCGGTAGACTGGCGGGTTATCTGGCAAGACGATGGATCCATATTGGAAATCGTTGAACTCGAGAGGACTGATTTGGCTCTGGAGGAAGGAGAGTGGCAATCAACTACCGACAGCCAGAACAAATTGATCTTAACCAGACAGACTGCTGATTGGAAGGATTATCAGCAGCTATCCGATCGTCTTCCGTTGAAGGTAAAGAGCCGTAATTTCTTGGTACTGAAGGTAGCTACCTTTAATACTGAGAACTTCTCGGCAGCCCCCGAAGGCCTTTATGCTCAAATAGCTGCTTGGCCGGATGCCCAGCTTTCTGTGAAACTCCCGGGCGTTATTCGTGATCATTCGGCTGATAGAATAGTTGACAGTCAGGAAGCTGTTTGGGAACTTAACCGTCTCGATCATATTATCAATGAAGAATTGCTGCTCAAAGCTACGTTTTTCGATGGGTTACTATTATCTATCACCCTAGTAGGGCTAGCCGTGATCATCATAGGACTCTTTTTCCTGCGCAGTATCAACCGCGTACATAAACTGATAGAAACCGAGTATTCTTTAGAAAATATTGAACTGGAAGAGGCTGATAACAGCACTACAGGAACCGAAGAACAATAAATCTAAATCATTCCTTGACTGCCACATAGTCTTGTGCTAACATTAATAATTGCTATTCCGATTAATGTAGAAGAAGTATGTCTTGGAGAGACGTCTAGACGCTTAAGGTTAAAGCGAGGTTAAGTAGAGACCTTGCTTTTCACTCTTTTGGGATTAAATAGAAGGGGTGAATGCTGTTAATGGCCCACATCGAACGATACGGAAGAGTAGAACGACTCAGCTATTCCCGGATCGCAGAACCCATTCAACTACCGAATCTTATCCAAGTACAAAAAAACTCCTATGAGTGGTTCTTGGAACACGGTCTGCGCGAAGCCCTCAATGAGGTATTTCCCATCAAGGACTTTACCGGCAATCTCGAACTAAGTTTTATTGATTACAGTCGAGGGGAACCAAAGTATTCTGTTCACGAGTGTAAAGAAAGAGATGTGAGCTATCAGGCTCCCTTAAAACTGAAGGTTCGATTAACCGACAAAGAGACCGGGGAAATTAAAGAATCCGAGGTTTACATGGGTGATCTCCCCCTGATGACTGATAAGGGAACCTTCATTATTAATGGAGCTGAACGTGTAGTGGTCAGTCAGTTGGTAAAATCACCGGGGGTTTACTTCAGTGACCGGCTGGATGTATCTGGTAATGTGCTGTACGGTGCTACTCTGATCCCTAACCGGGGTGCCTGGTTTGAGCTGGAAATGGATAGTGCCGGGGTCATCTATACGCGTATTGATAAAACCAGAAAAATACCAGTCACCGTATTGCTGCGTGCCATTGGTTTTGAAACCAATGAGGACATAATGGAATTGTATGGTGGGGACGAGGCGATTGTAACTACCTTAGAAAAGGATCCCACCACTAATAAGAAAGAAGCTCTTATTGAGTTTTATAGACGGCTGCGCCCGGGAGAAATGGCTACCGAGGATGCCGCTGAACAGCTTTTGAAGAATCTCTTTTTCGACCCCCGTCGCTACGATATGGCTGCCGTGGGGCGCTACAAGGTAAATAAAAAACTGGAACTGAACATCCCAGAAGATGTACGCCATCTGACTATAGAGGACATTACTCACACCATTGGCTATGTAATAAAACTGATCAATGGCCAGGGTAAAACAGATGTGATAGATCATCTTGGCAACAGACGCCTGCGTTCCATTGGAGAGTTGCTGCAGAACCAGTTCAGGACAGGCCTGGTACGAATGGAGCGCGTGGTTCGCGAGCGGATGAGTATCCATGATGTAGATACTCTGACTCCTCAGGTATTGATCAACATTCGGCCTATTACTGCCGCAGTGAAAGAGTTCTTCGGCAGCTCTCAGCTATCCCAGTTTATGGATCAAACCAACCCCTTAGCCGAACTGACCCACAAGCGTCGTCTGTCCGCTTTGGGACCAGGTGGTCTGACCAGGGAAAGAGCAGGGTTCCAAGTGCGTGACGTGCACCATTCTCACTATGGTCGTATATGTCCCATAGAGACCCCTGAAGGTCCAAACATTGGGTTGATCGGTTCACTGGCAACCTTTGCTCAGGTCAATGATTTCGGTTTTATCGAAACACCCTACCGCAAAGTAAATAAAGCAAAAGGCCAAGTGACCGGTGAGATCAGTTACTTATCTGCTGATGAAGAAGAAGACTTTTATGTAGCCCAGGCCAATTCTCCCCTGGATAAGAAAGGCCGTTTTATAGGGGAAAGGGTAGAAGCCCGCTATAGGGAAGAGATCCTGGAAGTGCCCATAAAACGGGTCGATTACATGGACGTTTCCCCCAAGCAGGTATTCAGTGTAGCTACATCGCTTATCCCTTTTCTGGAAAACGATGATGCTAACCGGGCTCTCATGGGGGCTAACATGCAGCGCCAGGCTGTACCCTTGATAAAAACGGAATCTCCTCTGGTGGGAACCGGTCTGGAATATAAGTCAGCTAAAGATTCTGGTGCAGTGGTGGTTACCCCCAAAGCTGGGGTGGTGCAATCAGTCAGCGCCGATAACATAGTGATCCAGCATGACGATGGTTCCAAAGAGACCTATCGCCTGCTCAAATTCATTCGCTCCAATCAGGGTACCTGTTACAATCAGCGTCCCATCGTGAGAGTCGGAGATCGGGTGGAAGCGGACGAAATAATCGCTGATGGTCCCAGTACCGATCAGGGCGAACTGGCCCTGGGGCGTAATGTTTTGGTAGCTTTTATGCCCTGGGAAGGGTACAACTACGAAGATGCCATATTGATTTCGGAACGGTTAGTAAAAGAAGATGTTTTTACCTCTATTCATATAGAAGAATACGAATGTGAAGCTCGTGACACCAAACTGGGCCCCGAAGAGATCACTCGTGATATTCCTAATGTATCAGAAGATATGTTGAAGAATCTCGATGAGCAAGGAGTTATTCGGGTAGGAGCTGAAGTTCGGCCTGATGATATCTTAGTGGGCAAAGTCACTCCCAAAGGAGAGACCGAATTAACTCCGGAAGAAAGATTGCTGCGCGCTATCTTTGGTGAGAAGGCCCGCGAGGTTAGGGACTCGTCCCTGCGGGTTCCCCATGGAGAAGCCGGCAAAATTGTAGCCGTAAAACGGTTTTCTCGTGAAAAAGGTGACGAATTACCTCCTGGTGTCAACCAGCTAGTAAGGGTATACATTGCCCAGAAACGCAAAATATCTGAAGGCGACAAGATGGCTGGACGTCATGGTAACAAAGGAGTAATATCCCGTATTTTACCGGAAGAGGATATGCCCTTTTTGGAAGACGGCACCCCGGTAGAGATCGTCTTAAATCCTCTCGGGGTACCCTCCCGTATGAACATCGGACAGATCCTGGAATGTCATATGGGCTGGGCAGCTAAAACCCTGGGGATCAATATCGCCACTCCGGTTTTTGACGGTGCCAATGAGGAGGATATTTTCACCAAACTACGGGAAGCCGGTCTGCCCGAAGATGGCAAGGCAGTTCTTTATGATGGGCGCACCGGAGAACGCTTTGATCATGATGTGACGGTGGGTTATGTGTACATGCTGAAACTGGCCCACTTGGTCGATGATAAAATACATGCCCGTTCCATAGGTCCGTATTCACTGGTGACCCAGCAGCCCTTGGGTGGAAAAGCCCAATTCGGGGGTCAGCGTTTTGGTGAGATGGAAGTATGGGCTTTGGAAGCTTACGGGGCTTCCTATACCTTGCAAGAAATTCTGACAGTGAAATCAGATGATGTGGTAGGTCGATTGAAAACCTATGAAGCCATTGTAAAAGGCGATAACATTCCTGAACCTGGTGTACCAGAGGGATTCAAGGTTTTGATCAAGGAACTGCAGAGTCTGGCTCTTGACGTACGGGTTCTATCTGATAACGATCAGGAAATCCAAATACAGGATATGGACTATGAGGTCAATGAGAAGGAAAAAGCTAAGGAACTGGGACTGGATATTCCTGAAACAGCAGTGGCCAGAGGTCCACAAGTTAGAACAACGGATATAGAAAAAGATTATGATCCAGGTGAGGAAGAAGAGGCTGATATCTTAGATGCCGATGAAGAGATCGAGCCTGATTTGGGTGATCCCCTGGAGGATGATGATTTGGATGACCTGCTCCCAGATAATGAAAGCTGAGGGTAAGTCGGCAAGCACTAGAGACCATCCGTTTGGAAGGGAGAGACTGACTTGTTAGACGTGAATAATTTCGATCGGATCAAAATATCCCTGGCTTCTCCAGAGCAAATTCGCTCCTGGAGCAGTGGCGAGGTCAAAAAACCAGAGACCATAAACTATAGAACCCTACGTCCTGAAAAAGAAGGACTGTTCTGTGAGAAGATTTTCGGTCCGGTAAAAGACTGGGAATGTCACTGCGGAAAGTATAAACGAGTTCGCCATCGTGGTATCGTTTGTGACCGCTGTGGAGTAGAAGTCACTACCTCCAAAGTAAGGCGGGAAAGAATGGGCCATATCGAGTTGGCTGCTCCCGTATGCCATATTTGGTACCTTAAGGGGATTCCCAGCCGCATGGGACTGCTGTTGGATATGTCACCCAAAGTATTAGAAAAAGTAATTTACTTTGTTAACTATATAGTAATTGATCCTGGTGATACACCGCTTTTGAAAAAGCAACTGCTCAATGAAAGAGAATACCGGGAAAACCGGGAGCGCTATGGTGACAGTTTCGAAGCGGGCATTGGAGCAGAGGCAGTGAAGGCCCTTCTCAGCGAAATCGATCTGGAAACCATGTCTGGGGAGCTGAAGGAAGAAGTAGCTACCACTACCGGACAGCGTAAGAGCCGGGCGATCAAGCGTCTGGAAGTGACCGAGGCCTTCCGCATGTCGGGCAATGATCCCCAGTGGATGATTCTGGATGTATTACCGGTGATTCCTCCCGAACTGCGCCCTATGGTACAGCTGGACGGAGGACGTTTCGCCACTTCAGATTTAAATGATCTATATCGCCGGGTGATAAACCGTAACAATCGCCTCAAGAGATTGTTGGATCTGGGAGCTCCCGATATCATTGTCCGCAATGAAAAGCGTATGCTACAGGAAGCCGTTGATGCTTTGGTTGACAATGGGCGGCGCGGGCGTCCGGTTACCGGGCCTGGTAATCGCCCCTTAAAATCACTCAGTGATATGCTCAAAGGAAAACAGGGGAGATTCCGCCAGAACCTGTTGGGAAAACGTGTTGACTATTCAGGGAGATCAGTTATCGTGGTAGGCCCTAATCTGAAGATGCATCAGTGTGGCCTGCCCAAGGAAATGGCCTTGGAATTGTTCAAACCTTTTGTCATGAAGAAATTGGTCGATCGCAGTATTGCTTCCAATATTAAGAGTGCTAAGAAAATGGTAGAACGCGGCCGCGAAGAAGTCTGGGATATTCTTGAAGATGTTATCAAAGAGCATCCAGTTCTGCTAAATAGAGCTCCTACCTTGCATCGCTTGGGTATTCAGGCTTTTGAACCGGTATTGGTAGAAGGGCGTGCTCTACAGCTTCACCCGTTGGTTTGTACTGCCTATAATGCTGACTTTGATGGTGACCAGATGGCGGTTCATGTTCCTTTATCGGCTGAAGCTCAAACCGAAGCCCGGTTGTTGATGTTGGCCAGTAACAATATCCTTAATCCCAAAGACGGAAAACCGGTAGTAACGCCTACCCAGGACATGGTTATTGGCATCTACTATCTAACTTTTGTTAGTGAAGAAGAATGGGCTCGAGAAAATGTCAAAGCTTATTCCAGTCCGGAAGAAGCCCAGATGGCCTATGAACTTGGCCACATTAAACTCCATAGCAAAATTAAGGTGCGTATGCGGATGCCTCAACCCGATAGTGAAGAAGCTTCAGTGCAGCTGGTGGAAACATCAGTTGGCCGAGTTATCTTCAACGAAATCATTCCGGATCAACTGGGTTTCTATAACGAAGTGATAGATAAAAAGAAGCTCGGTAACATCGTCTACGAGTGCTATCGTCTGGAAGGCAACGCCAAAACCGCTATTATGCTGGATGGCATGAAGAGATTGGGATACAAGTTTAGCACCCAGGCAGGGATAACCGTTGGTGTGAACGATTTCGAAACCCCGGAAGCGAAAAAACACATATTAAGTGAAGCCGATCAAGCGGTAGATAATATCGAACAGGATTTCCAGGTGGGACTGATAACCGATGAAGAACGGCATGCTCAGGTAGTTGAGATTTGGAATCAAGCTACCGATGATATTACCGATGCCCTGAAAGAGTCCTTAAATGAAGAGAATCCAGTATATATGATGGCTACTTCCGGTGCTCGCGGTAACTTCCAACAAATAAGACAGTTAGCCGGTATGCGTGGCTTGATGGCTGATCCCTCGGGCAAGATCATCGACCTGCCCATCAAAGCTAATTTCCGAGAAGGACTTACCGTGCTGGAGTACTTTATATCCACCCATGGAGCCCGTAAAGGCTTGGCCGATACTGCTCTGCGTACCGCTGATTCCGGTTATTTGACCCGCCGCCTGGTGGATGTGTCCCAGGATGTTATTGTCCGTGAGGAAGACTGCGAATCAGTAGAGGGCATATGGGTGGAGAGAATCATGGAAGGCTCTCAGCTTATAGAACCATTGCATCAACGTATCATTGGTCGGGTTTCTCTGGATACTATCCTTCATCCTGAAACCGGTGAGATATTGGTAGAAGAAAACCAGATGATCGATGATGATACCGGTTATGCCATTGAGAGGGCAGGTATCGAAAAAGTAAAGATCCGCACCGTGTTGACCTGTAAAACCAAACACGGGGTCTGCCGTAAATGCTATGGGCGCAATCTGGCTACCGGATATAATGTAGAGATCGGTGAAGCAGTAGGAACTCTGGCGGCCCAGTCCATAGGTGAACCAGGTACTCAGCTGACTATGCGTACTTTCCACACTGGGGGTGTGGCAGGTGATGACATAACCCGTGGTTTGCCTCGCGTTGAAGAACTATTTGAGGTTCGTAAACCAAAAGGGCAGGCAGTGGTTGCCGAAGCATCTGGCTATGTCCGCTTTGCTGAAAACAAGGGGCGTCGTGAGATAGAGGTTCTTAGCAAAGAAGGCGTAGTATTGGGTGCCTACCCGGTTCATTACGGCTCCCGTCTCAAAGTTCAGGAGAATGATTTTGTGGAAATCGGTGATGCCTTAACAGAAGGGCCACTGAATCCTCATGATATCTTGAAGACCAAAGGACTGCAGGACGTGCAGCGTTACTTGCTGCAAGAAGTCCAAAAGGTATATCGCTCCCAGGGTGTGGATATCAGTGACAAGCATATTGAGATAATGATCAGACAAATGCTGAAGAAGGTCAAAATAGAGGATCCTGGGGACACCTCGATGCTGCCGGGTGCCTTCATAGATATATCCTTTTTTGAAGAAGAGAACCTGGAGGCTATTGTCCGGGGTGAGAAGCCGGCGGTTTGTTCACCCATGTTGTTGGGAATCACCAAGGCATCACTCAACACCGACTCCTTCTTGTCCGCTGCCTCTTTCCAGGAGACGACCAAAGTACTGACCGAGGCTGCCATCAAGGGGAAAGTAGATCACCTGATCGGTTTGAAGGAAAATGTTATCATCGGAAAACTGATACCTGCAGGTACCGGATACCCAGTGTATCGAAATATCGGCTTCCAGGAAGTGGAGGAAATACCTCAGGAACCTGTTGCAGAATAAACAAAAGGTTTGACGATGGTTATGCCAGGTGCTAAAATATTTAAGTGCGCGGAAAATAAGGGGATGCTAAAGTGATGTTTACTGACCCTGAGGAGGGTATGAGGTGCCACTAAAGGAAATACGCGAACACGCTAAAGTGATTGGTACCAAACAGGTGAACAAAGCCATAGCAAAAGGACAGGTTGACATAGTCTATCTGGCTCATGATGCAGAACCCCACATAATCGACCCAATTCGTGAATTGTGCAGCCAGAAGAATATCAAAGTGATCATGGTGGACACGATGGAAAGCTTAGGAAAAGCTTGCGAGATAGAAGTGGGGGCAGCAGCCGTGGCACTAATTCATAGTGATTAACCGGGGAAGGAGGTGCACTAAATGCCAACTATCAACCAATTAGTTCGCAAAGGACGCGAAAAGATGGAGAAGAAATCCGCCGCTCCTGCTCTGAAGAATAGTCCGCAGAAGCGCGGTGTGTGTACACGTGTTTACACCACTACCCCGAAGAAGCCCAACTCGGCATTACGTAAGATTGCTCGTGTTAGACTGGTCAACGGGATTGAAGTCACGGCCTATATTCCAGGAATAGGTCATAATCTACAGGAGCACTCCGTGGTTTTAATACGGGGAGGTCGTGTTAAAGATCTACCAGGCGTTCGCTACCATATCATCCGCGGTTCTCTGGATGCAGCTGGTGTTCAAAATCGTAACCAGAGTCGCTCGAAGTATGGAGCTAAACGACCCAAGAAGAAGTAGGAGGGAGGCAACTCATGCCTAGAAAAGGGCCTGTACCCAAAAGAGATGTACTGCCGGATCCCATCTACAACAGCCAGGTTTTTACTAAACTGGTTAATCAGATCATGTGGGACGGTAAAAAGAGCCTAGCAGAACATATCTGTTATGGGGCATTTGAGATTATTGAACAAAAAATGGGCAAAGATCCGATGGAAGTGTTTGAACAGGCCATGAAAAACATTACCCCATTGGTAGAGGTTCGTGCCCGACGGGTTGGCGGTGCTAACTATCAGGTACCGGTTGAAGTTCGTCCGGAACGCCGGCAAACTTTGGCAGTGCGTTGGTTAGTAACTTATGCCCGTAAACGCGGTGAAAAAACCATGGCCCAACGCTTAGCAGGCGAGTTAATGGATGCTTACAATAGCACCGGGGCCTCCTTCAAGAAGAAGGAAGACACCCATAAGATGGCCGAGGCCAATAGGGCGTTTGCTCATTATCGCTGGTAGGCGATCAAAGGAAGTAATAACGCAATGACTGAATTATCCCGAATAAGAAACATTGGCATTATGGCTCATATAGATGCCGGCAAAACAACCACTACCGAGAGATTCCTATATTATACCGGTAAAGTCCATCGCATAGGCGAAGTGGATAAAGGCACCGCTACGATGGACTGGATGAGCCAAGAGCAGGAGCGGGGTATAACCATTACCTCAGCGGCTACTACCTGCCTGTGGAAAGATCATGTGATAAACATTATTGATACGCCCGGGCATGTGGACTTTACAGTTGAGGTAGAACGGGCATTGCGCATACTTGATGGAGCTATTGGCATATTCTGCGCCGTGGCAGGGGTACAACCCCAATCAGAAACAGTCTGGCGACAGGCCGATCGCTACCATGTTCCTCGGATAGCCTATATCAATAAAATGGATCGCATTGGTGCAGATTTTCTGCATGTGGTCAACATGATCACGGATGTATTGGGATGTGCAGCGTTGCCAGTGCAACTGCCCATCGGCGCAGAAGATAGTTTTGCTGGTGTTATTGATCTGGTAGAGTTAAAAGCCTATGTTTATGAGGATGAAATGGGAGAAACTTTCATCGAGCGTGAACTTACTGCTGAAGAAGCTAGTCTAGCTGAGCAGTACCGGATCAATATACTGGATCTGTTATCAGTGCACGATGACCGAATTCTGGAGTTATACCTGGAAGGTGAGCCTATCAGCGCCCAAGAGCTGTATAGATCCCTGCGGGAACTCACCCTGAGCAACCTGGTGGTGCCCGTACTATGTGGTTCTTCCTTCAAAAACAAGGGTATACAGATGCTCCTGGATGCAGTTGTCAAGTATCTACCCTCCCCGCTGGATATAGAAGCGGTTCAAGGAATAGATCCAAGCACCGGGATGGAGAAGGTTAGTCGCGCTAGTGTAGATGAGCCCTTAAGCGCGCTGGCTTTCAAGGTAGCTACTGATCCCTATGTAGGAAAGTTAACATATTTTCGAGTGTACTCCGGATCTCTTAAAGCAGGTGCTCCGGTTTACAACAGCCGCCGGGGACGCAAAGAACGCATAACTAAAATACTGAAGATGCACGCTAACCACCGAGAAGAAATCGATGAAGTCTTTGCTGGCGATATAGTAGCTGGGGTAGGCCTTAGGGAGACTGTAACTGGAGATACTTTATGTAATGAAGATAATCCCATCGTTCTGGAAAGCATGAACTTCCCAGAACCAGTAGTCGATGTGGCCATCGAGCCCAAGACCAAAGCAGACCAGGATCGCATAGGTGACAGTCTAAAAAGGTTGTCAGAAGAAGATCCTACTTTCCGTACCCGAATAGATGAGGAATCTGGGCAGATCATTATTTCTGGTATGGGAGAGCTCCACTTAGAGATCATAATTGATCGTTTGGTGCGGGAATTCAAAGTCAATGCCAATGTGGGGCGACCTCAGGTTTCTTATAAAGAGACTATTAGAGGCAAAGCTCGCACTGAATCCCGCTTTGAGAAGCAAAGTGGAGGCCGAGGTCAATTTGCCCACGTCATTTTGGAAGCTGTTCCATTGGATGAGGGTCAGGGCAAACGATTTATAAATAGATTGAGTGGTGATGTCATACCCAAAGAGTTCGTTTCAGCGGTAGAAATAGGCGTGATGGAAGCCTTACAGGCTGGGATACTAGCCGGATATCAGGTAGATGATGTCGAATTTAGTTTAGTGGGAGGATCATATCATGAGGTTGATTCTTCCGAAGTGGCTTTTAAGGTAGCGGCCAGTATGGCAGTAAAAGAATTGCTGGACAAAGGTGATTCTGCGTTGCTGGAGCCCATCATGGATATTGAAATTTTATCGCCGGAAGAATATGTGGGAGACGTCATAGCTGACTTAAATTCCAGGCGAGGTAGAGTTCTAGCCCTGGAAGATAACCGGGAAAGTAAAATAGTAAAAGGTACAGTACCTCTGGCTGAAACTTTCGGTTATGCCACCAGTTTACGATCAGCCAGTCAGGGAAGAGCAAGTTTTTCGATGCATCTGAAGAACTTTGCCGAAGTACCGGAATCGAAAAGCAAAGAAATTGTAGCCAGGCGATACGGCCTGCCAGTTTAATCTCAAGGCAAATTGGAAAGGAAAGGTGAGAACAGATGGCAAAGGCAAAATTTGAGAGAACCAAACCTCATTTAAACATTGGCACGATTGGGCACGTGGATCACGGAAAGACCACGTTGACAGCAGCGATCACCCAGGTACTGTCGAAGGCAGGAGGAGCCGTAGCAGCTTCTTATGATTCCATAGACAAAGCGCCCGAAGAGCGGGAGAGAGGTATAACCATCAACACGTCCCATGTAGAATACCAGACAGAGAGCAGGCATTATGCCCACGTAGACTGCCCGGGACATGCTGACTATATCAAGAACATGATCACCGGAGCCGCCCAGATGGACGGAGCCATCCTGGTAGTATCGGCCGCCGATGGCCCCATGCCCCAGACCAGAGAACATATCCTGTTAGCCAGACAGGTAGGAGTACCCTACATCGTAGTATTTATGAACAAGACCGACATGGTAGATGACGAAGAACTGTTAGAACTGGTAGAAATGGAAGTTCGTGATCTGTTAAACGAATACGAATTCCCCGGAGATGATATTCCCGTGATCAAAGGATCCGCCCTGAAAGCCTTAGAATGCGGCTGTGGATCCCGCGACGAAGAATGGTGCAAACACATATGGGAACTGATGGATGCAGTAGATACCTACATCCCGCTACCCGAAAGACCAGTTGACAAACCGTTCCTGATGCCGATAGAAGACGTATTCACCATAACCGGGCGCGGCACGGTAACCACCGGCAGAGTAGAAAGAGGCCAGGTAAAAGTAGGCGACGAAGTAGAGATCGTCGGCATGAGAGAAGAGTCCAGAAAGACCGTATGTACCGGCGTAGAGATGTTCAGAAAGCTGCTTGACTATGCCGAAGCCGGAGACAACGTAGGCACCCTGTTAAGAGGCGTAGACCGCAAAGAAGTAGAACGCGGCATGGTATTAGCCAAGCCCGGCAGCATAAAGCCATTGACCAGCTTCAAAGCCGAAGTATATGTACTGGCCAAAGACGAAGGCGGCCGTCACACTCCATTTTTCGGAGGCTATCGTCCCCAGTTCTACTTCCGAACCACAGATGTGACCGGAGTGATCAGCCTACCCGAAGGAGTAGAGATGGTAATGCCGGGAGACAACATTCAAATGTCCATAGAACTAATAACCCCCATCGCCATAGAAGAAGGCCTGCGCTTTGCTATTCGCGAAGGCGGCCGTACAGTTGGTGCTGGAGTAGTAACTGCTATTTAATTATTTAGGAAAGCTTAGCCGGGCTAGCGATGAAGATTTATTGGTCTTCATCGCTAAACACCCGGAAGCGTGTATATCGAATCTCATCGTTTAAGGAGGTTTCAGCAAGAGTGAGCGGCCAACAAAAAGTGCGTATCCGGTTGAAAGCTTTCGACCATAAACTTCTGGATGTGTCATCACAGAAAATCGTTGAAACGGCAAGGAAAAATGGATCAGGCGTATCAGGCCCTATCCCCCTGCCCACCCAGAAGAGCATCTATACTATTTTACGCTCTCCCCATGTAAACAAGGATTCGCGGGAGCAGTTCGAAGTCCGGACTCACAAACGGCTAATCGATATTCTCGATCCGAACCCGAAGACCATTGATGCCTTGATGCACCTTGATCTTCCCTCCGGTGTCGACATTGAAATTAAGCTGTAAGGTTGAGAACCGGTACTAAGAGGCCAGTGGGCGAAAGAGGCCTCAAGGTGGTAAATCCGGCAAGTATAAAGAAGTGATGTTGGATACCCCACTTCCAACCAATCGCTGAGAGAAAACTCAACAGGAGGTAACCAAGGTGGCACAGCTACAAAAAGCTATTTTAGGCACTAAAGTAGGCATGACCCAGATTTTCGATGAACTAGGCAAAGCTATACCAGTAACAGTTGTTGAAGCCGGACCCTGTACAGTGTTACAGAAAAAGAACACCGCATCAGATGGTTACAATGCCATTCAGGTAGGCTTTTACAACCTGAAAGAGAATCGCGCTAACCAGCCAATAAAGGGTCATTTTAAGAAGGCCAATGTTAAGCCTTTGCGTTTCATCCGTGAATTTCGGATGGAGAATGTTGATGAGTATGAAATTGGACAGGACATAACAGTGGACGTTTTTGCACCCGGAGACATGATAGATGTGGTTGGTACTTCCAAGGGCAAAGGAACTGCCGGAGGAGTAAAACGGCATAATTTTTCCCGAGGCTCCATGGGGCATGGTTCCAAATACCATCGCGGGCCTGGTTCGCTGGCAGCCAAAGGACCGGCCAAGGTGTTTAAAGGCCGGAAGCTTCCCGGCAGAATGGGTGGAGAACGGGTCACAGTGCAGGGCTTGCAGGTCGTAAAAGTCTATCCAGAACGCAATTTGATCCTGATAAAAGGTGCTATCCCAGGGCCCAAAAAAGGTCTTGTACTAATAAAGAATTCAGTGAAAGCTTAGTTGTTACGTCGAAGGAGGTTTAGCCAGATGCCCAAAGTTCCATTATATAACATGAGCGGGGCCCAGGTCGGGGAGCTGGAACTCAACGACAATGTTTTCGGTATCGAACCCAACCAAGCGGTTTTGTATGATTTTATCAAAATGCAAATGGCCAATAAAAGAGTGGGAACCGCTTCCGTAAAAACCCGTGCTATGGTAAGAGGCGGGGGACGCAAACCCTGGCGTCAGAAAGGTACCGGCCGTGCCCGCGTAGGCAGCAACAGTAATCCAGTTTGGACCGGTGGAGGAGTCGTGTTTGGACCACACCCTCGTGATTATTCCTATAAACTGCCACGTAAAGTAAGAAGACTGGCCATGCGGTCTGCTCTTTCTACCAAAGTGAAGGAACAAAATATCATTGTTGTTGATGAATTAAGTTTTGATGAGCCCAAGACCCGGCTAATGGTAGATACCCTGCAATCTCTCAACGCTGGTAAGAAGACTCTGGTCGTGATTGCTAAGGTGGACGACAACGTGACCAAATCAGCTCGTAATATCCCGGGCGTTAAGCCGGTGCGGGCAGATTTTATGAATGTTTACGACCTGTTGCATTACGATACCCTATTGATCACAAAAGACGCTGTAGCCTGGGTAGAGGAGGTATTCGCATAATGAAAGACTATCGCGATATTATCATTCGCCCGGTGGTAACAGAAAAGTCCATGGATCTACTGGCGGATAATAAATATACTTTTATAGTTGACAAACGCGCCAATAAGACCGAAGTCAAAAATGCTATTGAACACATCTTTAAGGTCAAGGTCGAATCAGTACACACCTTAAATATGAAAGGCAAGCCTAAACGAATGGGGCGTTTTGTAGGAAAGACCCCCGCACGGAAGAAGGCTATAGTAACATTGAAGCCCGGTGATAAGATCCGGATTTTCGACGGAATGTAAGGCTTGAGCCGTTATAAGGAGGGAATAAGCTAATGGCTATCAAATCATATAAACCCACTACGCCCAGCAGGCGGCACATGACGGTTTTGCCTTTTAATGAAATTACCAAAACCGAGCCAGAGAAAAGCTTAACAGTAGCATTAAAGAGTACTGGCGGGCGTAATAAACAAGGACGTATGACTGTCCGGCATAGAGGTGGCGGCCATAAACGTCTGTATCGCTTGGTAGATTTCAAGCGCAGAAAAGATGATGTGCCAGCCAAGGTAGCAGCTATCGAATATGATCCCAACCGTTCTGCCAATATAGCCCTGCTGCATTATGCCGATGGGCATAAAGCCTACATCATTGCCCCCAACCATCTTAAAGTGGGAGATGTGGTGCTATCGGGAGAACAAGCAGATATCAAGACCGGGAACACACTTCCGTTAAGAGCTATACCGGTAGGTACTTTGATTCATAATATTGAGTTGCGTCCTGGCAAAGGAGGACAGTTGGTCAGATCAGCTGGCACAGTTGCTCAGCTAATGGCCAAAGAAGGCAATTATGCCCATGTACGTCTTCCTTCCGGTGAAGTTCGTTTGGTTCATATCAATTGCCGGGCTACCATTGGGCAGGTAGGTAATTTGGAAAATGAGAACATTACCATAGGTAAAGCCGGTCGTTCTCGTTGGCTAGGAATTCGTCCTGCGGTACGCGGATCAGTTATGAATCCGGCAGACCATCCTCATGGTGGAGGAGAAGGCCGTGCTCCAGTTGGACGTAAGTATCCGGTTTCTCCCTGGGGTAAGATTGCCATTGGTGGCAAGACCCGCCGGAAGAAGCCTTCTGACAATATGATCGTCCGCAAACGGAAGTAAAAGGAGGTCTTGGAATTGACTAGGTCACTCAAAAAAGGACCATACTGTGAGGCCAAACTCTTAAGCAGAGTTGAAAATATGAATGAAACGGGACAGAAAAAAGTACTCAAAACCTGGTCCCGTCGTTCCACCATTATGCCGCAGATGGTCGGCCATACTATAGCTGTTCATGATGGACGTCGCCATGTGCCCGTCTATATTACTGAAGACATGGTGGGAATGAAGCTCGGTGAGTTTGCTCCTACCAGAATGTATCGCGGACACGCTGGCAAAAACGAAAAGACCAGCCGGTCCAGATAGGAAGGAGGATCAGGGAATGGAAGCCAGAGCCATTGCTCGATACATGAGGGTTTCCCCTCTTAAGGCCCGACAGGTGGCCGACCTGGTCCGGGGAAAGAATGCGGAAGAAGCAGTAGGTATTTTGCGTTATACCAACAAGAAATCCGCTCCCATGATCAGTAAGGTATTAAAGTCAGCCATAGCTAACGCAGAGCACAATTATGATATGGACACTGATGCTCTATACGTAGCTGAGATCTATATTGATGAAGGGCCAATCATGAAACGTATGCGGCCTCGCGCTTATGGAAGAGCTGATGTCCGTCGACACAGGACTAGCCACATCACGGTTGTAGTGCGGGAAAGGGAGGTTAAATAGTGGGTCAAAAGGTACATCCAAAAGGTTTTCGCATTGGCATAATCCGGGATTGGGATTCAAACTGGTATGCCGACCGGGATTACGTGGATCTGGTCCACGAGGATTTCAAGATCCGTAAGTTTATCAAAGACAAATTCTATCAGGCTGGAATCTCCAAAGTAGAGATCCAACGCACCGGTAACCGTATGAAGGTCACGATCCACACTGCCAAACCAGGTATAGTGATCGGACGTGGCGGTACGGAAGTCGAAATCTTAAAAGGCGAATTAGTAAAAATGACTGGCAAAAATGTCAGTGTCAATATTCAGGAGATAAAAAAACCTGAACTGGATGCCCAGATCGTAGCTGAGAATATTGCTCAGCAACTGGAAAAGAGAGTCTCTTTCCGCCGGGCTACCAAGCAGGCTTTAGGGCGCACCATGCGCGCTGGCGGTATCGGTATCAGAATTATGGTATCAGGCCGTTTAGGTGGTGCTGAGATAGCCCGCTCCGAATGGAGTGCGGAAGGTAAAGTGCCTCTGCATACATTGAGAGCGGATATTGACTACGGGTTTGCCGAAGCGAACACCACCTATGGCAAGATTGGCATCAAGGTATGGGTAAACCGGGGTGAAATAATGCCGGAAGCCAAAAAGAGACCACCCCAAAAAGCAGTGGAGGAGGCCGACAGATAATGCTTACCCCGAAACGTGTTAAATATAGAAAACAGCATCGGCCCAGTTTATCTGGCCAAGCCAATAAAGGCAACAGTGTAACTTATGGTGATTTCGGCCTGCAGGCTCTGGAATCTGGCTGGATCACCAATCGTCAGATCGAGGCCGCTCGTATTGCTATCAATCGTTACATCAGAAGAGGTGGCAAACTGTGGATCAAAATCTTCCCGGATCGGCCGCTAACGGTAAAACCTGCCGAGACCCGTATGGGTAAAGGTAAGGGTTCCCCGGAGCACTGGGTAGCAGTAGTTAAGCCAGGCCGGGTCATGTTTGAACTCTCCGGTGTTAATGAAGAGGTTGCTAAAGAGGCCATGCGGCTTGCAGCCCACAAATTACCTGTAAAATGCAAGTTCGTAAAACGAGAAGAGATGGGTGGTGAGGTTAGTGAAGGCAATTAAGCTACGGGAGCTAACCGACGAGGAACTGAACAAAAAAGTCCGCGATTATAAAGAAGAATTGTTCAACCTTAGATTTCAACTGGCCACCGGGCAGCTTGACAATCCCATGAGAATCAGGGACGTTCGCAAAAACATTGCCCGTTGCAAAACCGTTCTCCGGCAGCGTGAAATCGCCCAGGAAAACAACTAGTAAAGGAGGTCTAAGGGGTGGCTGAAAATCGTGGTAACAGAAAAGTCAGGATAGGTACCGTGACCAGTGACAAAATGGAAAAGACCATCACTGTGAGCGTAGAGACTGTTAAACAGCATCCATTATATAAGAAAACCATCAGTACCAGTAAAAAGTATAAGGTTCATGATGAAAACAATGAAGCCAAAACTGGTGACCTGGTTCGCATCATGGAAACTCGCCCACTGAGTAAAGATAAGAGATGGAGATTAATTGAAATAGTTCGCAAAGCCAAGACATTGGAGTAAAGCCTGGACTTTGGAAGGGAGGTTTACAGGGTGATTCAACAGGAGACCATGCTCCAGGTAGGCGACAACACCGGGGCCAAAAGAATCCTTTGCATTAAGGTTCTAGGCGGCTCGACCCGCCGATATGCATCGGTAGGTGACATTATTGTTGCGTCGGTTAAAGAAGCAGCCCCTGGTGGCGTAGTTAAAAAAGGCGATATTATCAAGGCGGTTGTAGTAAGAACCAAAAAGGAGATCAGAAGGCCGGACGGATCCTATATTGCATTCTCGGAAAACGCGGCTGTGATCATAGATGATAACGGTAATCCCAGAGGCACTCGCATTTTTGGGCCGGTTGCCCGGGAACTCAGGGATAGGAACTTTATGAAGATTGTCTCTCTGGCTCCGGAAGTCCTTTAAGTCGATGGAGGTGTTAATAGATGCAAATCAAAAAAGGTGACACTGTATTAGTCACGACGGGGAAGGACTCCGGAAAAAAGGGTAAGGTATTAAAAGTGCTTCCTGAAGCTAACCGGATCGTAGTTGAAGGGGTAAACCGGGTCAAGAAGCATACCAAGCCTAATCGGGCCCTTCCTCAGGGAGGAATCCAACGAATAGAAGCCCCGCTTAATGCATCCAACGTAATGATTTTATGTGGAAAATGCAATAAGCCCACCCGGGTTGGTCACAAGGTACTGTCCAACCAGGAAAAAGTCCGCTTCTGCAAGCATTGCGGAGAGGTATTGGATTAAAGTGCCAGGAAGGGAGGCTTAGTTATTAATGGCTAGGCTGTATGAACAATACAAAAATGAAATCACACCCAAAATGATGGAGAAGTTTCAGTATAAGAATGTCATGCAGGTGCCGCGTATTGAACGTGTAGTAGTCAATATCGGCGTAGGAGAGGCCATTCAGAACCCCAAGGCTTTGGATGGTGCTATCAATGATCTGCAGTTGATCACCGGACAAAGGCCGGTAGTCACCAAAGCCAGAAACTCGATTGCTGGCTTTAAGCTCCGTGAAGGAATGTCCATCGGTTGCAAGGTGACCCTCAGGGGTGAAAGGATGTATGAATTCCTGGATCGTTTGATCAACCTTGCATTGCCGCGCGTACGTGACTTCCGCGGAGTTTCCCCGGATGCTTTTGACGGTCGTGGAAACTACGCTTTGGGAATCAAAGAGCAAACCATTTTCCCGGAAATCGAATATGACAAGATTGATAAGATTCGTGGTCTGGAGGTAAACATAGTAACCACTGCTTCCACCGACGAAGAAGGTCGTGAGTTACTAAAAGCTATGGGTATGCCATTCAGATAATAAGGAGGTAAGGTTTAAAGTGGCCAAGAAAGCGATGATTGCCAAAGCTAAACGCCCTCAGAAGTACCAGGTGCGTGAATATAATCGCTGTAAGATTTGCGGCCGCCCCCGGGCTTATATGCGCAAATTCGGTATGTGCCGCATTTGCTTCCGTGAGTTGGCTCATAAGGGTGAACTGCCAGGCGTTACCAAATCCAGCTGGTAAGGTTGTTTGCAAAGGAGGTATAGGATATGGTCATGACTGATCCCATCGCCGATTTCCTGACTCGCATCAGAAATGGCAATATGGTCATGCATGAAACCGTTGAAGTGCCCGGTTCGAAGATCAAGATGTCTATTGCGGACATCATGAAAGAAGAAGGGTACATCAAGGATTACGAATATATAGAAGATGGTAAACAGGGGATCATTCGTATCTACCTGAAATATGGCCCCAATAAACAAAAAGTCATCACTGGAATCAAGCGCATCAGCAAGCCTGGTCTGCGGGTGTATGTCAAAAAAGACGAGATACCTCGGGTATTGGGCGGTTTAGGAACGGCTGTGATATCCACTTCCCAGGGGCTGATGACTGATAAGAAAGCTCGCAGGGAAGGACTGGGCGGCGAAGTCGTCTGTTATATCTGGTAACTGAAGGAGGGTAAGTATCGTGTCACGAATCGGAAAAAAACCGATCACCCTGCCCAAGGGCGTTGAAATAACCGTCAATGATAACATGGTCACGGTCAAGGGCCCCAAGGGAACCCTCAGTCAGGCTATTCCCCAGGGGATCACAGTTGCCAGGCAGGATGATCAGATTGTGGTCGAAAGACCCAACGATAATAAACAGAATCGTTCTTACCACGGTTTGACCCGGGCACTGTTGGCTAATATGGTACAGGGTGTAAGTGAGGGGTTTGAACGCAAATTGGAACTGGTCGGGGTAGGCTACCGCGCCCAGTTACAAGGTAAGAAACTGGTAATAAACATTGGCTTTTCCCATCCAGTAGAGGTAGAACCCCCGGAAGGCATTGAATTCGAAGTTCCTGCTGTGACTAAGATTACGGTAAAAGGTATCGACAAGCAGCTGGTAGGTAATACGGCAGCCGTCATACGCGATATTCGCAGACCTGAACCGTATAAAGGCAAGGGAATCAAGTATGAAAACGAAGTCATTCGCCGCAAGGCCGGCAAGGCTGGCGCTAAATAAGACAGGAAGGGAGTGACCGCATTGATTAAGAAAAAGAGCCGAAACAAACTGAGAGTGGGCAAACACCAGAGAATTCGCCGTAAGCTTTCTGGAACTGAAGAAACACCCAGACTGTGTATTTACAAGAGTTTGAATCATATCTATGCACAGATCATCGATGACCAGAAAGGCGTTACCCTGGCAGCAGCTTCCACCCTGGACAAAGAACTGAGCGATCTTCCTTCCAGAACTAACATTGAGGCGGCCAAAGAGGTCGGCAGCCGCATTGCTGCTAAGGCCCAGGAGAAGGGAATTACCAGTGTAGTGTTTGATCGCAGTGGATATAAATACCACGGCCGGGTAGCTGCTTTAGCTGATGCTGCTCGGGAAAAGGGACTGCAGTTCTAAGGAATTTGGAAAGCTAGGAGGGAAACGATGTTTGAGAAGGAACAGGCTGGCCCGGAACTAATTGAAAAAGTCGTTAATATTCGCCGCGTTGCCAAGGTCGTTAAAGGTGGACGCCGTTTCAGTTTCAGTGCGCTAGTAGTAGTAGGAGACGGCCAGGGTAAAGTTGGAACTGGCAAGGGCAAGGCCACTGAAGTGCCGGAGGCCATTCGTAAAGCGGTTGAAAATGCTAAGAAGAACATGGTTAGTATTCCTATGATAGAGGAACGGACAATTCCCCATCCTATTATTGGTCGTTTTGGTGCCGGGCGGGTGCTTCTTAAGCCGGCTTCACCAGGAACAGGGGTTATTGCCGGAGGACCAGTACGTGCGGTCCTGGAAGCTGCCGGGATTAAGGACATTTTGACCAAGTCCCTGGGATCTTCCAATTCTAACAACATGGTTCACGCCACCATGGAAGGCCTCAAAAGCCTGAAGCGGGCTGAGGAAGTAGCCAGACAGCGCGGCAAAACCATTGACGAGATCCTGAACTAGGAGGGAACCAAATGGCCAAGCAGCTAAAGATTACCTGGAGCAAGAGCACCATCGGGTGTCCCGAAACGCAGAGACTGACGATACGGTCACTAGGATTGCGCAAGCTTCAGCATACAGTTGTCAAAGAAGATACCCCCGAATTGCGGGGTCAAATTAAAAAAGTCAGCCACCTGATAACGGTGGAAGAGATTGATTAATAGGAGGTTTGGACGTGAAATTACACGAGATTCAAGCCCCGCCCGGAGCCAACAAAAGGACCAAGCGGGTTGGCCGGGGACCTGGTTCTGGTCACGGCAAAACGTCCACCCGGGGTCATAAAGGGCAGAAGTCCCGTTCCGGTGGCGGAGTAAGACCTGGATTCGAAGGCGGCCAGATGCCATTACAAAGGCGTTTACCTAAACGCGGTTTTACCAACATATTCAAGAAAGAATATGCTATCGTTAACATTCAAGATTTAAACATCTTTGATGATGGTACTGAGGTCACCATTGAGCTTCTGCAGGAGGCCGGCATGGTCAAAGGAGTAAAAGACGGTGTCAAGATACTCGGCAATGGTGAACTGGAGAAACAGCTTACTGTGAAAGCCCACCGGTTCAGCAAACAGGCCGAAGAGAAAATTTCTGCCCGGGGTGGCAAAGCTGAGGTGATCTAATGTTTGGATCCTTGCAACAAGCATTTAAGGTAGGGGATTTAAGGACTAAGCTCCTCTTCACCTTAATGATGCTTTTGGTCTTTAGAGTGGGTGCTCACATAGCGGTACCGGGTATTAATGCTGAGGCTATTCAACAACTGCTCTCCGGACAATTGTTTGGATTCTTTGATATCATATCCGGTGGTGCTTTTAAGCGATTCAGTATTTTTGCCATGAGCATAACTCCCTATATCAACGCCTCCATCATTATGTCGCTCCTCAAGGTGGTTATCCCCCGCCTGGATGAACTGTCCAAGGAAGGCGATGAAGGACGTAAGGTTATCACTCAGTATACCCGCTATGGTACGGTTGTCTTAGCCTTTGTACAGGGACTGGGAATGACCTTTGCTCTGGGGCGGGCAGGTGCTATTGAAAACCCGGGTTTTGTGGCATACATGGTGATCGTCATGTCGCTGACAGCAGGGACCGTCTTCCTAATGTGGATAGGTGAGCGGATCACGGAGAATGGCATAGGCAATGGGATTTCCCTAATAATCTTTGCCGGTATCGTATCCCGTCTACCCAGTCAGATATCGGGAGTGATGCAGGAATTAGCCGGAGGGATCATAGGCTATTTCAACATTTTCCTGTTTATTGTATTGGCTCTGGCTATTATTGCGGCTATTATCGCCGTTAATGAAGGACAGCGCCGTTTACCGATCCAGTACGCCAAAAGAGTGGTGGGTCGCAAGCTTTATGGCGGACAGAGTACGTTTCTGCCCCTAAAAGTAAACGCTGCCGGAGTTATTCCCATCATCTTCGCCATGGCCTTGATGATGTTTCCAGCCACTATTGGCTCCTGGATGCCGCAGACTTCCAAGTTCAATATGTTTCTTACTACCTACTTCAACTTTGGAAGCGTGGCCTATAATCTTGTTTATGCGCTCTTGATCGTGTTCTTTACCTACTTCTATGTATCGATTATTTTTAATCCATTGGATGTAGCCGAGAACATTAAAAAGTACGGCGGTTTCGTACCCGGACTGCGTCCAGGTCGTCCTACTGCCGAGTATATTGATAAAGTGCTGTCCAGATTGACTTTAGCGGGTGGAATATTCCTGGCGTTAATCGCCATACTGCCCAATTTCGTTATGGGACTGACTGGAATTACCAGCCTGTGGTTCGGAGGTACTGCCCTGCTGATCGTAGTCGGGGTTGCGCTGGATACCATGAAACAAATCGAATCACACTTGTTACTACGTAATTACGAGGGTTTTGTAAAATAGGAGATGAGACCTAGTGAACATTATACTGATGGGACCTCCCGGTGCTGGAAAAGGAACGCAGGCAGATTTGATCAAAGCCAATTATCCAATTCCTCACATTTCAACTGGAGACATGTTTCGCGATGCAGTAAGTAACGGTACAGAAATGGGTATGGAAGCCAAAAAGTATATGGACAGCGGGAGACTGGTTCCCGATGAAGTTACCATTGGTATCGTGCAAGACCGTCTGAATGCACAGGACTGTAATCAGGGTTTTCTCTTAGATGGATTTCCCCGTACTGTTAAGCAGGCAGAAGCCTTAGACCAAGTGTTAGCCCAACTGGGCAAGAGAGTAGAAGCAGCTATAAACATCGATGTTCCTGAAGACATCCTGGTAGAACGCATGACCGGTCGGATCAGTTGCAAAGACTGCAAAACCGTTTATCACCTTAAATTCAATGCTCCGGCTAAAGAGGGTGTTTGTGATAAATGTGGCGGAGAACTGGTACAGCGTAGCGATGACCAGGGTGAAACCGTGAAAAAGCGTCTGGAAGTCTATGCGGAGCAGACCAATCCACTGATTGAGTATTACCAAAAGCAGGGTAATTTTTACGGCATTGATGGTAACCGCTCTTCCCAAGAGGTCTTTAAGGATATCGAAAAGGTAATGGGGAGTCTGTAAATGATTATTTTGAAGACCCGGGATGAGATAGCACGGATGAGAGTAGCCGGTCAGATGGTGGCTCAAGTTCTTAGTCTGTTGGAGAGCCAGGTCAAACCTGGAATCACCACCGCATCCTTAAACGCTCTGGCTGAAGAAGAATGCCGCAAGCGTGGAGCCATCCCGGTGTTTAAGAATTACCCCAATTCCAGAGGGGGACCGCCTTTTCCTGGTGCAATATGTGCTTCAGTTAACGAAGAGGTCGTGCACGGTATCCCTGGTAAACGGGTGTTAAAAGAGGGAGACATTTTGAGCATCGACTTTGGAGTTCTTTTGGATGGTTTTGCTGGAGATTCGGCCATTACCGTCCCGGTAGGAGAAGTCGATCCAGAAGTGGCCCGCTTGCTCCAGGTTACCGAGGAGTCTTTGATGAAAGGCATTCAACAAGCCTTGCCCGGACATCGCTTGGGCAGAGTATCCCAAGCAGTACAGCAATGGGCAGAAAAGAATGGCTTCTCGGTAGTCAGAGAATATGTTGGACATGGAATTGGCCGGGCTATGCATGAAGATCCACCGGTTCCCAATTATGGCAGACCTGACCGGGGACCGGTATTGAAGGAAGGCATGACTCTGGCTATTGAACCGATGCTCAACATGGGCACCTATAAAGTATTTACCAAAATAGATGATTGGACAGTCGTCACTCAGGATGGTAAACATTCGGCTCATTTCGAACACACCGTGGCTGTGACCAGCCATGGTCCAGAAATCCTTACCTTAAGGTAGGGGGGTGGTCATTTGAGTGATTTACTAGCTCGAGTGGTAATTTCTAAATCGGGCCGAGACCAGGGGAGGATGTTTGTAATAGTCAAAGTGGTGAATGAACGTTTTGTACTGATAGTGGATGGAGATTTACGCAAGATCGAGAATCCCAAGATGAAAAACATTCGTCACCTGCAGATGACCAATTATAGAGCAGATGAAGTGGCTGATCATCTGGCCAGAGGAGAATTACCGTTCAATCATGTTATTAGAAAAAGCTTGAAACGAATCGAAGTCAGAAATCAAATGGGAAGGGGGTCTGGTAATGGCGAAGGATGATGTGATCGAAGTGGAAGGGGTTGTTTTGGAACCACTCCCCAATGCTATGTTTAGGGTAGAGCTACAAAATGGCCATAAGGTCCTCGCCCATATTTCTGGAAAAATGCGCATGAACTTTATAAAGATACTGCCCGGTGACCGGGTAATGGTGGAATTATCGCCTTACGATTTGAGTCGTGGCAGGATCACATATCGTTTTAAGTAGGTAGTCGGCAAGCAAGTTAAGGAGGTTAACAGGTTGAAGGTAAAGCCATCGGTAAAGCCAATGTGTGAAAAATGCAAAGTAATTAAAAGACATGGCAAGGTTATGGTAATTTGCCAGAATCCCAAGCATAAACAAACTCAAGGTTAAATTTAGGAGGTGAACGAATTTGGCGAGAATAGCGGGCGTTGATCTACCGCGTGAAAAGCGTGTCGAGGTTTCTCTCACCTATATATATGGAATTGGTCGCTCTTCGTCTCAGAAAATACTGGCCGAGGCGGGTATAAATCCAGATACCAGAGTCAAAGATTTAACGGAAGAAGAAGTTGCCAAATTAAGGGATGTTATTGAAAAGGCCTATACGGTAGAAGGTGACCTTCGCCGTCAGGTCAGTATGGACATCAAACGGTTGATGGACTTAGGCTGCTACCGGGGGCTCCGCCATCGTCGTGGTCTGCCGGTCCGTGGTCAAAACACCAAGAACAATGCGCGAACCCGCAAGGGACCGAAGCGTACTGTGGCCGGTAAGAAAAAATAGTCATAAAGGAGGGTTAACCAGGTGGCCAAAAGGACAACAACCAGGGTCAAGAGACGCGAAAAGAAAAATATTGAACATGGAATTGCTCATATTAAATCGACCTTTAATAATACCATCATTTCTATTACCGATAAGCATGGCAACGCTATTTCCTGGGCTAGTGCCGGAACATCCGGTTTTAAGGGTTCTCGTAAGAGCACTCCCTTTGCCGCTCAGCAGGCAGCCGAAACAGCTGCACGAGCAGCCATGGAGCATGGCCTCAAGGAAGTCGAATGCTATGTAAAAGGACCGGGAGCTGGTCGTGAAGCTGCTATCCGTTCACTGCAGGCAGCAGGACTGGAAGTCAGCGCTATCAAGGACGTTACTCCCATTCCACACAATGGGTGTAGACCACCCAAGAGAAGAAGGGTATAAGGAGGTCGTAAGAGAAAGTGGGAAGATATACAGATTCGGTTTGTCGGCAGTGCCGTCGTGAAGGTGAAAAACTCTTCCTGAAAGGTGACCGCTGTTACTCAGAAAAGTGTGCGGTAGAAAGAAGACCTTTCCCTCCGGGGGCTCACGGCCAGGGACGTCGTCAAAAACCTAGCGAATATGGTATTCAGCTGAGAGAAAAGCAAAAGACCAAGCGTATTTATGGCTTGTTGGAAAAACAATTCCGCAATTACTTTAAGAAGGCTGACCGCCAACCCGGTGTAACCGGTGAGAATCTATTAATATTACTGGAGCGCCGCATGGACAACGTAGTCTTCCGGATGGGCTTTGGAGGCTCACGCAAGGAAGCTCGTCAGCTAGTCAACCATGGACACTTTACTGTGAATGGAAAGAAAGCGACTATACCTTCCATGCTGCTGAAACCCGGAGATGTGATACAGGTAAGGGATACCAGCAAGGATTCGCCCAAGTTCCAGGAGATAAAAGACCAGGCAGCCTATAGGACTCCTCCGGAGTGGCTAACGGTAGATGCCGATAACTTGACTGGCAGTGTGCTGGCTTACCCGAACCGGGAACAGATCGACACCGCCGTGAACGAACAGCTTATTGTCGAACTGTACTCCAGATAAGCACACCTCTAATATGAAGGAGGGATTCATGCATGCTAGAGATGGAAAAGCCGCGCATAGAGTGTGTGGAGAAAGATGCCAGCACCAACTATGGCAAATTTGTGATTGAACCACTGGAAAGAGGATATGGAACCACCCTGGGGAACTCCCTGCGTCGGGTTTTGCTATCCTCGCTTCCGGGAGCGGCAGTGTCATCTGTCAAGATCGATGGAGTACTACACGAGTTTTCTACCATTCCCAACATAGTTGAAGATACTACCGAGATAATTCTTAATATCAAGCATCTGATCTTAAACTATGATGGCAGTGAACGTAAAATTTTAAGACTCGAACAGACTGGACCAAAAGTGGTTACAGCCAGTGACATAGAAGTTGATGCGGAGGTAGAAGTACTTACTCCCGACTTGCACATCGCTACCTTGGATAAGGATGCCAAACTGGTCATGGAAATGACGGTTGAACGAGGCCGCGGCTATGTAAGTGCCGATCAGCAACCCAATAAGAGTGATGAGATAGTGGGACAGATCCCCATCGATTCCCTTTATACTCCGGTCACCAGAGTTAATTACACCGTGGAAAATGCCCGGGTAGGCAAACGTACTGATTACGACAGCCTGACTCTGGAAGTGTGGACCAATGGTAGCATAAGCCCAGAAGAGGCTATTAGCCTTTCCGCTCAGATATTGATCGAATACTTGAAGCTGTTCACCGAAATCGATGACTCTTTTGCAGAAGTAGAGATACTGGTGGAAAAGGAAGAAGAGAAGAAGGATAAGGTTCTAGAAATGTCCATCGAGGAATTAGAGCTATCCGTACGTGCCTCCAATGGTTTGAAACGGGCTAATATCAATACCGTAGGTGACCTGATTGAAAAGACCCGTGAAGAAATGAGCAAGATACGCAACCTGGGCCAAAAATCCTTGGAAGAGATCGAACGCAAACTCAAGGAACTGGAACTAGGATTCAAGAATCCAGAAGATTAGTTAAAAAAGGAGGACCCTTGCAGTGAGCTACCATAGATTTGGGCTCCGTAGTGATCATCGTCGAGCCATGCTGCGCAATTCAGTAACTTCACTATTGGACAGCGGCCGGATAACTACTACGGAAACAAGAGCTAAAGATATTAAAAGACTGGCCGACCAGATGATCACCCTTGGCAAAAGAGGGGATCTGCACGCAAGACGTCAGGCTATAGCTTACCTGACCCGTGAAGATGTGGTACAGAAACTGTTTACCAATCTGGCGGATAAATATACCAATCGTCAGGGTGGATATACCCGCGTGATTAAAGCCGGATATCGCCGTGGTGACGGTGCTCCCATGGTAATTGTAGAATTGGTCGACTAGGCAATGATCCGGCTGGACCAGGTTAGCTTCAGCTATACTTCTGAGCAGTTTTCCAGGCCAGCCGTTCACAACCTTTCCTTTACTCTGGAAGCAGGTCAGTGGATGGCGATCGTCGGTGCCAATGGCTCCGGAAAATCAACCCTGGCTCGATTAATTAACGGTCAATTGCTTCCTGATAAGGGCAGTGTGATCGTTGATGGTCTGCATACCAGTGACAGATCACAGCGTAGCCAGGTACGAGGCCGGGTCGGCTTGGTGGGTTCGGTTCCGGATCACCAGTTTGTGTCCAACCTGGTCGCGGATGATGTGGCCTTCGGCCCACAGAATCTTGGCTTGGAACGCGAAGAAATTTATAAAAGAGTGGATACCGCTCTGAGAATGGTATCAATGGAGGATTATGCCCAATATCCTCCTTATCTTTTGTCCGGTGGTCAAAAGCAACGCGTCTGTTTGGCTGGTATTCTGGCTATGCAGCCGCGTTACATAATACTGGATGAAGCAACTTCCATGCTTGACCCCCAGGGACG
>Ga0209722_1000314_pt1 | contig 56251 bp, 44 predicted proteins | sample BioC12SIPDNA_2_FD_185745 | JGI IMG/M metagenome (GOLD analysis project Ga0209722, IMG submission 185745) | Anaerobic biogas reactor microbial communites from Washington, USA - Biogas_R1_A C12 SIP DNA (SPAdes) (version 2) | ecosystem: Engineered > Bioreactor > Anaerobic > Unclassified | place... | reverse complement strand
CACATCAACGCGGACTCAAAGCAGCGATCCGCCCTCTGGGATGATCTCAGGTACGAACTTGATCGAGCACACAACTCCCAGAAACTTGCCTTTGAGGTCTCACTTACTTCTGACGCAACTGGCCGGTTCGATCACGGCGGTGTCCGCCTCGAAATACTCGGGCCCAGCCGGTACCTAGCCAGTGGGGGACCCGGAAGTCGCGATCGAGAAGGACGCCGTGTAACCACCAACTCAATCAGCGCGGTTGTGCGACTTCTGGATCAAGGTCAACCAATAGCACTCCTCCCCGGCGATCTTGACGAAGTTGGCCTTTCCGGCCTTCTTGAATCAGGGAAGGACATGACTGCGCAGATAGTTGTGTTTCCGCACCATGGAGGTGGGGCTGGTCGGACTGATATGACAGCTTTCACGAAAGCATTGTGCGAAGCAGTTAAGCCTGAGATTGTTGTGTTCTCAATAGGCCGTGGCGTGCATGGGACGCCACGCCCTGAAGTCATTGGGGCGATCCGTCAAACGCTCCCGGAGGCATGGATTGCCTGCACCCAGCTTTCCGAGCACTGCTCCGAGACCCCGCCAACGGCTGAACCCTCGCACCTCGGTGAGGCCTTTGCACGGGGCAGAGAGCGTCACCACTGCTGTGCAGGTACAATCGTTGTTAACCTGAATCGTCCCGACGCAATTCTCCCAAGTCGCGAAGCGCACCAAGCTTTTGTGTCCAGCTCGACGGTGCAGCCACTATGTAGGCGATGAATATCGGCAGGTATCGAGGTGGAAGCATACAAGCGGGGTGTAAACGATTAGCGCCTCTACGCTCCCACATCGGACGGCTCAGGGATCGCCTCGAAGAAGAGGGGTTCAGGATGATTCTGTCGGTTGCTTGGCGGGGCAGTGCGGGGGGGGCTGTGGGCGAGCAAGAGGATGGGGGGCTCCGAGTCGGCCGCCGATGGGGTCGTGACGTTTGCGGCGGCCTGGGCGCATCGGGGAAAGGTCCGCTCCCTGACGGTCGCGGCTCTGCGGGACGCACGCGACTGGCGGTTGAACCGCCGTGCGGAATGATTGATGTCGCGGGTGACGGCCCTTTCAGGCCTGGGGCTTGGGGGAGTCCGGTTCCCCAGGCCCTCGGCCTGGGCGGTAGAACGAGCCCTTCAGGCTCGAAGGCCGGGCGTGTCGCGGGTCAGAGAATCGGATTGTGGCATGTCGCGGGCCACCGGATCGTTCATGTGGGCAGGGTCACGAATCCGGCCTGGTCAAAGTGATGATCCCCGGTCAACGCCTCGGTGATACCTTCATGCGTTCCTGTCCCCGTACAGGTCGCGGTCGATGTTGCTGGCTGCGTCAGCGGACAGGCCGACGGCCTTGCCGATCACCGGCCCGAGACGCTCCAGGAGGGAGCCGGACTCGTTGTCGGGTTGATCGATCAGGTCGACGCGCACTCTCGCGCCGTCGGGTAGGTGTACTTCGCCATCCAGTACCACTACGCCGCCCTTGACTTGACCCCTGTAGGTCATGGCTTCACCCCGATGCGATATTGTACCACGGGCTGGGGCGGCGGATCAAAGGTCCGCATCAAGGTTGATCATCCTTTTCGTCCGCCGGCGAGGCTTTGCGGAGGTTTTTTGGCGTCCGTCCTCGTCGTTGGCCAGCTTGTACTCGATGCCATCCACGAGAGCCTGCCAGGACGCCTCGATGACGTTTTCGCTGACGCCGACGGTGCTGAAGAGGGTGTGGGTCTGGTTGTCGCGGAACTCGATGGTCACGCGGACGCGTGCGGCGGTAGCGGCTCGCGGGTTGATGACGCGGACCTTGTAGTCGATGAGCCGGATATGCTCCACGTCGGGGTAGTGGGGCTTGAGAGCGCAGAGGAGGGCGGTGGCCATAGCGTCGACGGGGCCATGGCCTTCGGCGACGTGATGTTCCCATTGGTCGCGTACTTTGAGTTTGACGATGACCTCTGTATTGGGCTCGGTGTCGGCGGCGGAGCGAAGGGCGACGGCTCGCCAATGGCCGAGTTGCCAGAAGGGGTGGTGCAGCCCCAGCTCACGGCGGCACAGGAGTTCGAAGCTGGCCTCCGCGGACTCGTAGACGTAGCCGCAGTCTTCCTGCTCTTGCAGTCGCTGAAGGAGTCGGCGTTGGAGGCCCTTGTCGTGGGCGATGTCGAACTTTCGGCCGATCTTTTCGGCGACACCGCTGGCCCCGCTCAGCTCGCTGATGAGCACGCGGCGGGAGTTGCCGACCGTTTCCGGGTTGGTGTGTTCGTAGCTGTGGGTCACGCGGCGGATGGCGTGGACATGCATACCGCCCTTGTGGGCGAAGGCCGCGTGGCCGACGTACGGCTGGGCATCGTGGGGAACGAGGTTGGCGACCTCATAGACGTAGCGGCTGATCTCGGTGAGGCGTTGCAGCCCGCCGGGGACGAGGACGTTCTTGTCGAGCTTGAGGGCCAGGTTGGCGGCGACGGTGGTGAGGTCGGCGTTGCCGCACCGTTCTCCCATGCCGTTGATGGTGCCCTGTGCCTGGGTGGCGCCGTGACAGATGGCGGCCAGGGTGTTGGCGACGGCGAGGCCGGCGTCGTTGTGCGTGTGGATACCGATCCTCACAGACAGGTGTGGCCGAATCGCGTCGAGAGCCTCGGCCACGCGCTCGGGGAGCGATCCGCCATTGGTGTCGCAGAGGCAGATGCAGCTTGCCCCGGCATCCTGGGCGGCCAAGAGAGTTCGTAGAGCGAACTGTGAGTTGGCCGCGTAGCCGTCGAAGAAATGCTCGGCGTCGTAGATGACCTGGCGTCCGCCTCGCGCACAGAAGCGGACTGAATCGGCGATCATGGCCAGGTTCTCCTCTTCGCTGATGCGCAGGACTTCGCGGACGTGGAGGTCCCAGCTCTTGCCGACGATCGTGACAGCCGGGGTGTGAGCGGCGACGAGGGCCTTCATTCCCTCGTCGTCCTGGACGCGGATGCCCTTGCGGCGGGTCATGCCGAAGGCGACCACCTTGGCGTGCCGCAGACCCATCGAGCGGATCTCGCGGAAGAAGGCGGCATCGCGGGCGTTACTGAGCGGATAGCCGCCCTCGATGTAGTCGATACCCAGCTCATCGAGCCGTTGGGCGATCAGCAGCTTATCCTGCAGGCTGAGGCTGACGTTCTGGGTTTGGGTGCCATCGCGTAGCGTGGTGTCGTAAAGCTCGATGTGTTCCCGGGTGGTGGGCATATCCGTACCTCTTGGTTCGATTTCTGGCCGGGCCACCGAGCCCGCCAGCAAAAAAAGCCCTGCCTTTTCGGGGCAGGGCTCTGGTCGTTGGACATCTATGTGGACCGCCCTACCCGCCGCGACTGCAGAGCCGAGTAATCAGAATGGCGCCCAAGGCACCCGCCCGAAAGGCACGTGCCGGGGTGTCACTATCGGTCGCAACCAGGGGTAGCCAGTCTACCATGCGGCCCATCCTAGCAAGTCGCGGAGCGGACGGCAAGGAAAGAAGGTGTCAGGATGATTTTTCCGGGGGCGCAACCTGCGATTGCGCCCCCGGAAAAATCATCCTGACACCTTTTTTTCTTGAGGCGGGTGGGGACGGTCGCTAGAATCGCCCCGCGATGGACCGGGCGGTAGCCCGGGCGGCGTTTTTCAGGCGGACAGGTCATGCCCAATCACACTGGACGACGGGCGGTCTTTCCCGGCACCTTCGACCCACCGACCAACGGACATGTGGACATCATCCAGCGCGGCAGCAAGCTGGTGGACGAGCTGATCGTGGCCGTCGGTCACAATCCGGAGAAGGAAGCTCTGTTCACGCCGGCCGAGCGCGTCGAGATGCTGGTCGAGTTGGTGGGAGATTTGAAGGGTGTCCGGGTGGAGGCCTATGAAGGCCTGACCGCGGAGTTCGTTCAGTCGGCGTACGCGGACATCATCATCCGCGGTATCCGCGACAACGTAGACCTGCACTACGAATTGCAGCAGGCGAACATCAACCTGGCGATCGGGAGCGTGGAGACGATCTTCCTGCTCACCCGCGATCAGTATGCACTGACTTCGAGCACCTACATCAAGCAGATCGTCGAGTTGGGCATGGCCGACGTGAACCGACTGAGCCGACTCGTGCCGCGAAGTATCGCTCGCAGGCTGAAGAAGAAGTTCGGCTACTGAGCGGGTGCCGGCCGCATGGGCGGGAAGCTGATCTCGACGGGCAGAACCGCTTCCTTCCGGGCGCGGCTTTGCTTAGCGCGGCGCGGCTTTGTAGGGTGCGGTCGTGAAGAAGCGGGTCTTTACGATGGCGCTCAGCCGCACATGGGCACGAGGGTGGTTTCCTTCTCGGCGGACTCCAGGACGTTATCGAGCTGGTTCAGGTGATAGCGGATGCTCTCGGGCAGCGCGATGCAAGCATGGATTTGGCATCCGGTACGCTCGGCCAAATCCGACAGAGCACCGGAACGGAACTCGGGTGAGCACGCGACCACGAGGTTGTCGCCCCACAGCCGGAGCGGGACTACCTCCAGTGCCCGTGCGGTGGACACCCCGACACGGCGAACGGCTTCGGTGTCGACGCCCATCACATCCAGGTCGATGAACTGTCGCCGATAGCTGACTTGTCGGGCCCAGGCTTCCCAGACCTGTTCTGGTGTGACCAAGCCCTGATGGACGGCGATCTGGCCGAATTTCTGGCGTGAGCGGCGCTGGTGTTCGAGGATATCCTCGACCTGCTGTGAGGTGAGCAGACCCATTTCGGACAGAATCTCCCCCATCATTGGCACGTGCATGATTGACTCCTCGATCGGTTTGGGGCTTCGTGGCTGCACGGTTCCCCGCATTGTGTATCCCATCCGCGTAGAGCTTACGATTCGCGAGGTGGGCTCTGCAAACGGAAAAAGCGATAAACATGCGTTGTTACCCTTGCGGCGGGCCGGGCAAGGGTGAACAATGAGGGGCGGGACGATTATCGGGCGCACAGGTGTTGACCCGCGGCCATTGGGGGGTTTTCGCGATGGAGGCGTTATGCCCGACGAAGGCTGGGCAGCGTTGCTGACTCCGGAAGGGGGGATTCTGCGCCGTCCGGACGATGTTGAACGGGCGTTTGCCCGGTTATGGGAATCAGCCCAAGGCCAGCATGCCGGCTCTGGCGAGCATGTCACCGCCACACGGGTGTGTGTCGCCAACCTGATCGTGGTCGCGTCGGAGGAGGGGTTCAACGCGGTCAACGACGTGCTGGGTGATCTGTCGCCTCATTACCCGACGCGGACACTGGTTGTGTTGCTCGATTCCGCGGGACGGACGCAGGATATCACGGCGGGAGCTGGTGGTGGCGTGCGTGCGTCGGTCTCGGCGTTGTGCCATGTGCCGCAACCGGGACAGCCGCAGGTCTGCTGCGAGCAGGTTGTACTTGGGACCGCGGCGGACGACGGCCGCGACCTTGACCGGACTTTGCTGCCGTTGCTGGAGGCGGACGTGCCGACCATGGCATGGTGGTTGCCTGACCCGGGTCGATGGCCTGAGTTGTGGCGGTGTGTGGCGGCGCGGGCGGATCGGTTGATTGTTGATTCGGGCCCAGCGGGCTTGCGTCATCTGACTCCGGGCGACCATGCGGCGGTTCGCGAGCTGGGTTGGTACCGAACCTCCCAGTGGCGGGAAGTTCTGGCGGGCATGTTCGACGGCTCGCCTCGGGAGATATGGGGGCGGATCGAGTCGCTGGAGGTGGCGGCGGGTGGAGATCGAGTCGAGGACCGCATCGACGCGATTTGGGTAGCGGCTTTTGTGGCGGGTCAGTTGGGCTGGCAGGCGGTGAAGGCACTGGGGACTGGCGAGCATGCGTTTCGGGCGGATGATCGCGAGGTGCGCGTGCGTTTGACGCTTGGTGGCAAGCGGCTCGGCTTGCAGGCCGTGGTTTTCGGCGGAGGCGGTACACGGTATGAGGTCCGGTCAAATGACGAGGCGCCCAGTGAGTTCCGCGTGCTCATCCACGACGAGCGGGTATGCCATCTCCCGCGGTGTATCGAGTTGCCTCAGCCGAGCTGGGCGCAGAGCCTGGCGGCAGCGCTGACCGGGCGGGTGGTGGATGCGGCCTTCATGCGGGCGGCGCCGCTGGCGGAGAGGCTGGCCACAGAGTGGCGCGGTGAGTAAGAAGACAGCAAAATGGCGAGGGAACCCGGCAGCCATGCGGGTGGACCGCTCGTCAGCAAGAACGCCGCTCCTGGTCTGCCTCTTGGTGGTCAAAACGCGATGCCGCGGCGATGGAGTCGTGTTTCGCGGTACTCACGCGAGCCAATTCGCTGGTCCCATCTTGAGGAGGGACAGTTATCATGCACCAGTTACGATTTCGGCAGGTCCACCTGGATTTCCATACCTCGCCCGACATTGCGGGTATCGGAGCGGCGTTCGACAAGCGGCATTGGCAGGACACCCTGCGGGCGGGCCATGTCGACTCGATCACCTGCTTCGCCAAATGCCACCACGGCTGGAGCTACCACCCGACGCGGGTCGGCCGGCAGCATCCGCATCTTTCGTTCGACCTGTTGCGGGCGCAGGTTGAGGCCAGCAAGGAGATCGACGTCAACGTGCCGATCTACCTGTCGGCCGGGCTGGATAATGTGATGTCGAGCGAGCACCCGGAATGGCGGGAGGTGGACGCCGGAGGTCGTTATCTCGGCTGGGTCACGGGGTTGTTGATGCCTGGCTTCCACACCATGTGCTTCCACTCGCCGTACCTGGACTATCTGTGCGAGCAGATCAGCGAGGTAGTGCGGCTGTTTCCTGAGGCGGACGGCATCTTTCTGGACATCGTCTCCCAGGGTCAATGCTGTTGTCGGTGGTGTAGAGAGGTCATGGAGCACGAGGGTCTGGATCCGACGCATGAGATGGACCGGCTGCGTTGCGCGGAGCTGGCTGTTCAGCGGTACTACCAGCGCGCCACTGCGGCCGTCCGTGCCGAGCGTGCCGGTCTGCCGGTCTTCCACAACAGTGCCCACACCGGCCGCCGGCGAGAGCTGCTGAGGTTCTACAGTCACCTCGAGCTCGAGTCGCTTCCCACTGGCGGATGGGGGTACGATCATTTCCCCTTCGCGGCCAAGTACTGCCACCTGCTGGGTCTTGACTACCTGGGTATGACTGGCAAGTTCCACACCACCTGGGGCGAGTTCGGGGGGTACAAGCACCCCAATGCGCTGCGGTACGAATGTGCTGCCATGCTGGCCTTTGGGGCCAAGTGCAGCGTCGGCGATCAGCTCCATCCGTGCGGCACACTCGATGAGAGCACGTACGCGCTGGTCGGGCAGGCGTATGCCGAGGTCGAGCGGAAGGAGCCCTGGTGCGCGGGTGCCCGATCGGTCGCGGACGTGGGTTTGCTGTCGAGCGCGGCCGTTCGTCGGCAAACAGAGGTCGAGAGCCCGGCGGACACCGGGGCCGCTCGCGTTTTGCTCGAAGGGCATTACCTGTTCGACGTGCTCGACGATCAGATGGACTTCGCCCGGTACAAGGTGATCGTGTTGCCGGACGACGTGCCTGTCGATGAGACGCTGCGGGCCAAATTGGAGGCGTACTTGGCGGCAGGGGGCAGGTTGTTCCTGACGGGTGGCGGCGGCCTGCGGGCGAGCGGCGAGGCGTTCGCCTTTGATATCGGTGCCGACGACGCGGGCCCCAGCCCGTTCCAGCCGGATTACGTTCAGCCGACGGGAGAGATCGCGCCGGACTACGTCGCCGCGCCGATGGTCATGTACATGCGTTCGCGGCGCATCCGCGTTACCCACGGCCGATCGCTCGGCCAAGTGCACGATCCGTACTTCAACCGGACGTGGCAGCATTTCTGCAGCCACCAGCACGCTCCGTATCAGCCTGAACCGTCTGGCTACGACTGCGGTGTGCTGCACGGCTCGATCCTGTACCTCGCCCATCCGGTTTTTACCATCTATCGTGCGTTCGGGGCTGTTGCTTGTCGGAAGTACGTCACGCGGGCGCTGGATCTCCTGCTCGGCGATGGCCGCACGCTGACGAGCGACCTGCCGTCGACCGCCCGGCTGTCGCTCATGGAGCAGCCAGAGCAGGGGCGATACGTCCTCCACTTGCTGCACGCCACCATGAGCACCCGCGGCGGCAGCTTGGCGGTCGAGGGCAGCACGATCACCGGCCGCAGTGCCCCCGTGGAGGTCATCGAGGATTTGCTGCCGTTGCATGACGTGTGCGTTACCCTGCGATTGCCACGCCCGGTGACAAAGGTCACGCTCGAACCGCAAGGGCAGCCGCTCGCCTTTCAACACACCCCACAAGGTCTGCGGTTTAAGCTCGACCAGCTTCTCTGCCACCAGATGGTGGTGCTGGAGTAGTGAGCACAGCGTTCGCGCGGCACTGATCTGTGAGCGGTGCGGGATGCGTGCGAGGCGTGAGAGGTGAGGGCACACGATCGAATCGCTGGCTCGAGATCTGCAATTTGCAGTTTGAGATTTCAGATCGCAGATCCGTGTGGCACTGCACTGTGAGCGGTGTATGCGAGTCGTCGTTTGGACGGTCGCTGGCGCTCCACTGAACCCGGCGCTTGCGCTTCGGGCTCGTTGGGGTGTACCGCGCTCGTGTGTCGTCGCCCCGGCAGTCTCGCGGGGTCACGGGGCGGTCGGGGCGTTGTCACTGGTGCGGCGTGTTGGCGACGGCAAGCCTGGTCACGAGGCATGAACATGGGGGCGGGAGCGTCAGCGGACGGCACGCGGCAGGCAGACGTAGCCGATTCGGGCATCACGGCCTCCGATACACCCGCGTCCTCGTCGCCCGTTGAGCCCCTGCTGAACTGCCAGCCATCCTCGTCGCCCATTGTGCCTCTGCTGAGCTACCAGCAGGCCGACGTGCTGTCGACGGCGAGGTTCAGTTGGTGTTGCTGGTCGCGGCAGATCGGCAAGAGTTTCACGAAGTCGCTTCGTCGTCTGCTGCGCGGATTGCAGCGGCGGCGGACGCAGATCTTCCTGTCGGCCGGCGAACGCCAGAGTCGCGAGCTGATGCTCAAAACGCGGCAGCATTGCCGGGCGCTCAATCTGGCGGCGGAGTTTCACGGCGACGGTTTTCTGGGCACGACCAGCTTCCGGCAACTGGTCATCGAGCTGCCCAACGGCGTACGGGTGATCGGCTTGCCGGCCAACCCGACCACCGCTCGGGGCTTTACCGGCGATGTTTTCCTTGACGAGTTTGCCATGCACCGCGACGACCGGGCCATCTGGGCGGCGATGTTCCCCAGCGTGTTGCGGGGCGACGGTGAGCTCGATGTCGCCTCGACGCCCCGCGGTTGCGGCAACTTGTTTGCCGAGCTGCGCGACAACCCGCTCTTCCATCACTCGACGGTGACGCTGGCGGACGCGGTGACGGCGGGCCTGGAGATCGACCCGGAGCAGATCCGCCGCTCGATGCACGACGACGAGCTCTATCGCCAGGAGTTCGGCTGCGAGTTCCTGGATGAATCGTCGGCCTTCCTGACGCACGCCCAGATTGCCGAGGTCGAAGACCCGAGCTTGGACAAGGTGTTCGATATCGCCGCGCTCGCCTCCTGCCGTGGCCCGCTGTACGTCGGCATGGACATCGGGCGATATCGCGATCTGACGGTGCTGTGGGTGGTTGAGGCGAGTGGCAAGCTGCTGGTGACGCGCGGGGTGCGCGAGAGTCGCGGCGAGCCGTTCCGCAAGCAGCGAGAGGCGTTGCATGGCCTGTTGGCTCTGCGGCAGGTGCATCGCTGCTGCATCGATGCGAGCGGCATCGGGCTGGCCCTGGCCGAGGAAGCCGTCGAATCGTTCGGGCGATCGAGGGTCGAGCCGCTGGTTTTCACGGCGGCCTTGAAGGACGAGTTGGCCACGCGGCTGCGACTGTGTGTCGAGGATCGGCGCATCCGCATCCCGGTGGACGAGGCCATTCGCAACAACTGGCATTCGATTCGCCGCTCGGTCACCGCGGCCGGACCGGGCCGATACGAGGCCGACCGGTCATCGGGAGGTCACGGCGATCGCTTCTGGGCGGCGTGTCTGGCCGTGCGGGCCGCGGGTCAAGCGAGCGGCCGACCCGAGGCGCTGCATGGGCCGAGCCTGCGCTTCGCACGCGAAGGAATCTGGTAGGCATTGGGAATGCGGCATTGGAGATGAGGAATGGAGCAGTGGAGAATCGAGGTGAGCGGATGAGTTGGGCGAGACGGGTGGCGAATGCCTTGGGTGGGCGGAAGCGTCGTACTGGCTTTGAGCAGTATCGCGGTCGCGAGTCTCGGCCGCCGTTGGGGCTACTGATAGGGCCGTCGGCTCTGGATCGGTGGCGGGATTACCCGGCCGACGGACTGACCCCCGGCAGGCTGGCGGACATCCTGCGGGCAGCGGACGAGGGCGCGGTCGATCAGGCGATGGCCCTGTTCGAGCAGATGGAGGAGAAGGACGGCCACCTCTATTCGGTAGCGAACACGCGGCGGCGGGCGGTGACCGGGCTGCGCTGGCAGATCGAGTCCGCGGCCGATGTGCGCGAGGGCGTGGACCGCGGGCCTGCCGACGAGGCGGCTGACTACTGTCGTGAAGTGCTGGCGGGGATCGACCGATTTGATGAGACGCTGCAGCATCTGTCGCTGGCTCTCGGGCGGAACATCGCTCTGGCGGAGAATGTGTGGGACTTTCAGAAGGGCGAGCTGCGTCTGGTGGACGTGGTGCCGGTGGATTTCGGGCGGGTGGCGTTTGGCGAGTTGGGTGAACCGCGCGTGCTGACCGGGTCGGCGCCGTACGACGGCATCGCCCTGCCGCCGGCCAAATTCATCGTGCACACGCCGCACGCGGTCTCGGGTCATCCGATGCGTGGCGGGCTGCTGCGGGTCAGTGCGTTGTCGTACCTGGGCAAGCACTTCGCGATGAAGGACTGGATGGTTTTTGCCGAGGTGTTCGGCATGCCGGTGCGGGTGGCGCGTTACGAGCCCTCAGCCACCGCTCAGGAAAAGCGCGAACTTCTGAGCATGTTGCAGGCGATGGGGACGGACGCGTCGGCCATCTTCAGCAAGGCGGTCGAGCTGCAGATGTTCGAGGCCGGCCACGGCACAGGTTCACCGCCCTACGAGGGCATGTGTGCGTTCTTCAATCGCGAGATATCCAAGGCCTGGCTGGGGCAGACGTTGACCGTCGAGACCAGCGGCGAGACGGGCACCTACGCGGCGGCGGTGATCCACAACGAAGTGCGACTGGACCTGCGGCAGGACGATCTCGGCAAGGAGGCCCGAACGATCCGGCGGGACGTGCTGGCTCCGTTGACGAGGATGCGGTTTGGGCCGGGCGTACCCGTACCGTTCTTCCGCCGACCGCTGGACCCGCCTCGCGATCTGCGCGAGCTGGCCGACGTGCTCAGTGCGGCGGTCAACGATCTCCGGCTGGCTGTCCCGGTACGATGGGCTTACGACGCCCTGGGCATCCCGCCGGCCCGCGAAGGTGAGGCGGTCCTGAGGGGTACCAGCCCCGCGGACTCGCTCGTCCGTGCGGAGCCGAACGCGGGGCCTTGACCTGCCCACCGGGTGTGGGACAATCCAGTGATGGGTGGCGCGATTCGCAAGCGGTCACCAGGTCGCGATCTTGTCACTCGAGAGCATCGCCGCCGGGAGAATCGGGAGATGATTCGCAGCAAGAACGGCTCTGCACGAGCAATGCGTTGGATGCCGTGGGGGGCGGTATGTGCGGCAGGGATCATGGTTGCAGGCCTGACGCCAATGGTGGTACGGGCCCAGGAAGGTGCCGCGGCCCCGGTCGCCAGGCCGACCCCAGCCGATGTGGTCGAGGTCGAAGCGGAGGGCGAAGGCGTCACCAGAGAAGAAGCCCTCAAGATCGCCCTGCGGACCGCACTGGAAAAAGGCGGCAAGCAGGAGATCTTCTCGGACACGCGGGTCGAGAACTTCCAGTTGATGTACGACACGATCATCAGTCGGGCCCAGGGCATTGTCACCGACTACAAGATCCTGGAAGAGAAGAAGATCGTCGGCGGCACGATCAAGGTGCGGATCAAGGCCCTGGTCTCCAAGAGCGTACTGCACGAAAGCTGGGGTGCGATCCAGAACGTGCTGAACCAGATCGGCCGGCCGAAGATCATGGTTCACATCGTCGAGCGGATCGACGGCCGAATTGAGGAGCAGAGCATTCTCGAAACGCGAGTCGAGGAGCGGCTGCTCAAGAGCGGCTTCGACCTGGTGGCCCGGACGGCCATCGAGCAGGTCAAGCGGAAGGAGTTGGAGGACGCGGCGGCGACCGGCGATACGGCGAAAATGCAGGCCATCGCCAAGGATCATAACGCCCACATTTTCATTGCCGGGACAGCCAACGCGAACCAGGCGGGGTTGGAGGTGCCCTACGGCGTGCCGATCGCGTTTTACAATTGCGATGTGCAGGTCAAGGCGTACTACACGGACAGCGCCAAGCTGCTGGCCAGCAAAGGCATCCCCAACACGCGCGGCGGCGCCCAGGGTCGCAAGGAGTTCAGCCCGCAGGCCGGCAAGCAGGCCCTGGCCTTGGCCGGCGAGAATCTGGTCAACGAGTTGTATGCCCAGATCATGGAGCAGTGGTCGACGCAGATTAGCGCGGGCGGCGAGTCAATCCTCGAGGTGGAGGGGATCAAGTTTGCCACGGCCAGCAAGCTCAAGAAAGCCTTGGCGGAGATCGAAGGCGTCAACAGCGTGGGCATGAAGTTCAGTAAGGAGATCGCCACCTACCAGATCAATGCCCGCATGGGGGCTGAGGATCTGGCGGAGCGGCTGACCGAAGGCGAGTTTGGGAAACTGCTGGAGATCGAGGACCTGAAGCTCAACCGCGTGCAGGCCAAGGCGAAGGCGGACACGGAGTAACTCAAACTGACCGATGCGGGATAGCGAGCCGCGGGCTTCAGCCCGCGCGGCTCTTCGCCCGAGATCAACGGCTGCTTCACGTACAGACGCCACGCGGGATGAAGCCCGCGGCTCGTTCGAGTTGTGATCAGCAGCACCCGCAAATGGGTCAGTTTGGGGTGGCAGGCTCCCGCGTACATCGCTTGCGAAGCGATGGCAGACACACAACAGCATTGAAAGGATGACACATGGAGATACTACCGGCCATCGACCTTCGCGGCGGCAAGTGCGTTCGGCTGCTCCAGGGCGATTACAACAAGCAATTGGATTATGCCGACGACCCGGTGGCGGTCGCGCGCCAGTTCGAGCAAGCCGGAGCGGCTTGGCTGCACCTGGTCGACTTGGACGGCGCGAAGGAAGGTCGGCTGTGCAATCTGCCGGTGATCGAGGGCATTCTCGGGGCGACGAAGCTGAAGTTGGAAGTGGGCGGCGGGTTGCGCGACACCGAGACCATCGAGAGTCTCCTGTCCGCCGGTGTCGCTCGGTGCGTGGTGGGCACCAAGGCGGTGGAAGACTGGGAATGGTTCGAGAGCCTGATGCGGCGTCCTTCATGCCCGGGCCGGGTCGCCTTGGGTGTGGATACGCGCGAGGGCCGCGTTGCCGTGCACGGCTGGACGAAGGAGACGCGCGAGACTGCCCTGCAAGTAGCTGAGCGGGTCACCGACTGGCCGTTGGCCGCCATTATCTACACGGACATCGGGCGCGATGGCATGTTACTGGGGCCGAACATTGACGCCACCAAGCACTTGGCCGAGATCAGCCATGTTCCGGTGATCGCCTCGGGCGGCGTGACGGACATCGAAGACGTTCGGCGTCTGGCCAAGTTGCCGCTGCTGGGCATCATCATTGGGCGAGCGATTTACGAGAAGCAGATCGACTTGGCCGAGGCCCTGCGTGTGGTCCACGGGCAGGGATGACGGAGCAGAGCGATGAAGATGATGGCGAGGGCACGGGTGAGCGGTCTGGCGGTGGTGGTGTTCATGGTCGTCCTGCCGGCCGGGGCGCAGCAAGGTCCGGAGCCGGCGGCGGGCGAGCCGCGGCTGGCGGATCTGCTCAGGCAGTACTGGGGCTTGGGGGTTGAGCATGATTTGCGCAACGCGGCGGTCGAGCGCGTGACGCCTGCGGGTTTGTTCCAGCGGGTGGATGGCCGGCGGCCGGTGACCTGCACGCCGGTGCTCGCCTACGGCGCGGAAACGACGGCTCGCGGCGGCTGGTACGCGGCTGGGCCGGGGGCGGGCGACTTACCCGCGGACGGCAGCCGCAAGGAGCTATGGCACTACACCTTCCGCTCGCCGATGCCGGCCGAGGGCCAGGATCCGGTCGGCCCGCCGATCGACAAGGAACGCACCCGTTTCGACCCCGGCGACGCGCCGTTCGGCCTGTGGGTGGCCAACGACGGGTTCAACGACGCCGGCGTCTACACGCAGCCGGGCCTGACCGCCAAGGTCAACGAGCGGCTCCGCGCTCAGCCGCACAAGGCACGAATCTACCCCCACGCGGACGTCAAGACCGGGCACGCGGTGCCTCACAGTTACCTCATCGCCTTCGAGTACTCGACCAACGACGACTTCCAGGACGTGATCGTGCGGGTGGACAATGTGCTGTTCTTGGCCTCGGATCCGTGGGTGAAGGGCGTCCTGCCGCCGGGGGCAAAGGTCCAGAAGTTGGCGGGCGATTTCAAGTTCGTCGAGGGGCCGGCCTGGGACCACAAGCGGGGTGGACTGTACTTCTCGGATATTCCCGAGGCGCGCATCGTGCGGTATGCCGACGGCAAAGCCGAGGTGGCCAACGCCGACAGCGGGCAGTCCAACGGGCTGATGTTCGACAAGGACGGCCTGCTGGTAGCCTGCGAGCACGCCCGGCGGCGGGTCTCGCGCGGTCAGCCTGCCGGGCCGGGCCGCGATATCGTCACCCACTATGAAGGCAAACGGCTCAACAGCCCCAACGACCTGTGGCTCGACGAGGCGGGCGGTATCTACTTCACCGATCCGCGGTACGGCCCGCGCGACGACCTCGAACTGGACAAGGAGGCGGTCTACTACATCGCCGGCGACGGCACGCTGACGCGGATCATCGACGACCTCGTCCAGCCCAACGGCATCGCCCTCTCGCCCGACGGCAAGCAGCTTTACGTGATCGACAACGGCGTCAGTACGCTGCACCGCTATCCGGTTCTGTCGCCGGGCAAGATTGGCCCCGGCCGGCGCATCGCCTTGGTCACCTTCCCCGACGGCATGAGCGTCGACGCCCAGGGCCGCCTGTACATCACCTGCATCGGCGGCATCTGGGTGCTGGACGCGGACGGCCGCTGGCTGGGCATGATCCCCACGCCGGAGCACCCGGCCAACTGCACCTTCGGCGGGCCGGGCAACCGCACCCTCTTCATCACCGCCCGCACCTCCCTCTACGGCGTCGAAACCCTCACCCGCGGCTGGCACGTCCACCTCGACGGCAAACCGCCCAAGGAATGACCGCACGAAGCGAGATTGCGGCATTCTTGCGGTGCGAACGGGCATGGCCCTGCCCAATTCATCTGCGTCGTTCTGCGTGATCTGTGGGCAGAAAGAAGTGCCCACGGATGACTCAGATGCACGCCGATGCGGCGGCGGCGCGCAGGCCGGTACTGTGAGCCGGACCGTCGACGTATACTGAGGCGATGATGAGTAAACCTCTCACCACTCCCGGTGCCCAGCCTCAGTCCGCCATTGGGGATACCGGTCTGCGGTGCCTCAACTGTGAGTACAACCTCACCGGCCTGACCGAGGACCGCTGTCCGGAGTGCAATACCCCCTTCGTTCCGGAGCTGATGGACCGTGTTCTCGGCGGCGCGCCATTTCCGGTTCCGGCATGGGACGATCCCGCCGAGGACAGCATCCTCATTCGCTTCGTCCGCACCTGCTGGATGGTATGGTTTCGACCGGTCCAGTTCGCGACGGTCATGCCGTGGAGTTTCCATGGACGGTCGGTCGTGGCCTACTGGCTGCTGGTCCGTGTCGCGGCAATCCTCGTCCTGATACCAGGATGGGTGATCGAAGGCACCCAGCGCATGGTTGTGATGGTGTTAGTGCTGTTCGTGTTCTCGATCATCTGCGAGTCGCTGCTCGCGGTTCTCCTGGCGACGATGCTCCCGTACCGAATCGCCCCGCCCTGGAGTGCCTATCGCTTCGCCCGGTCATGGTGGGTTTTTGTGGCCTACTTCAGCAGCTTCCTGATCCCGGCCGCCGGCGCGTGGCCCTTGAGCGTTCTGGCAATGAAGATCCAGGGCACATTCAACCCCCCGGTCCACATGGGATCGGCGATCACGTACTACTGCCTGGTTGTTCTCCTGTGGTGGGGTGGGTGTCTGGCACAGGCCGTCAGCATTCGGGCGGTATCCGGTTGGCGGCTGACCCTGGTGCGCTGCCTGATCCCGCTCGTTGGCTTTGGCTCAGGGCTTCTCGCAGTAATGATCTGCGCGCACGTCTGCCGATGGCTCGGATGGTGATCGAGATGTCGCTGCATCGTCATCGATCACAATCCAGAGTGTTGACCAACCGCCGATCCGGCTCCGCCTTGGTGCGCCGCAACGAGTGAACGCGGATGAACGCCGATAAGGCAAGCGCGAGCCCGCGCGGTGCTATTCAACATTGTTGGCGTTACCGCGACAGTTGCCGTCCAACTCCAGGTCAACTTCGTGAACGGTCACGGTAGCGTCGATGGCCGCATTGCCCTGCCCTTTCCATAGCCGGACGATCGCCTGGAAGACGATGGCCGCGATGACCAGGATGGGCGCGACAACCGCTGTGCCCATGTAGAAGATCACGTACATCGTGGCCTGGAAGGCCTGAATGGTTTGGGCGGTCCGGTCCTCCGGCAGAGTTCCGCAGAGGACGCTGGTGCTCTCCCGCCAGCCGAGCAGGTACAGCACCACATAGACAGCCGCACAGACCATAGCGCACAACACAAATGATCCGGGGCAGAACCATTTCATCGCCCGCATCTGCCGATACCACCTTCGCGGCCTGTCCATCATCGCATCGCCCCTCCTCGGCTTCGCTCGCGGATCAGCCCCCAGAGCGGCCCGGCCACAGTGGAGTACAGAAGCACCGCGTCGCCGACCTGATTGCTGGCGCAGAAGCGCATTCGCCCGTCGCGAACCTGCGGGAAGCCCGCGAACATCAGCGTCGTCGCCAGGGACCGGTAGTACTCCGTGTCGCCGAACGACGCCGCGGCGACGAACGCCTGACCGCTGGATCCCGCGCCGACGTCGAGAATCGGAATGACCGGCCCGGAGTCCACGTCCATCGGCCCGAGCCATGAGCTCGGCCATTCGCCGGCCCAGCCGAACCCCAGATACTGATGGGCGATCTCGCTCTTGGCCCGACGATACTGGTCCTCCGCAAAGGCCTCGTCCACGATCTGCAGGCAATGGGCGGCCGTCCAGAGCGTCGAGCCCTCCGGGCCATCCAGCATCTGGCCGTCGTAGGTGTAGGATGAACACAGGAGCCCCGTCTCCTTGTGCACCAGCTTTCGCTGGGCCGTCGCGACCCAGTCGCGCAGCAGTTGCCCATGGTCCTCACCGTCGAGGATTTCGTGCATCTTGATCGCGGCCAACGCGACGGTATTGCAGAAGATCCAGCACTCGTTGGGATAGCTCTCGCACGAGAGCACGGGGCCGACGGCCATGCGGTCGGCGGTGATATGCACCAACTCCCGCATCCGCTCGCGGAATCGCTCGTGCTCGGCCAGAAATCGCCGGGCACCCATCATCAAAGCCAGCTCGCCGTCCACGAAGATGCTTCGCACCGGCTGCTGCACAAACTGAGACTCAGTGGCGTAGCGGAGAAGGAAGTACTCAATGCCCTTGGTTTGGGCGATGCGATCCGTGTCCTCGATGATCCGATCGATGACCGGCAAGTACGTATGCCGCAATTCAGGTTCGTGAAGGCACATGTTGGCTAGGGACAGGACCAGGAAAGTCCGTCCCATGAAATCCCACTCGGGGTTGTTGATCCGCATCACGTCGATGTCGGCTGTACCGCCCTCCGGCTGCATCCAGAGGTCGACGTGCCGGCGGGCCAATTCCCGAGCCATCGGGGCGACGTCGACTTCGCTGCGGAACTGATCCCGGCCCGGCCGAAACACAAAACGCAGCGAGGGCAGCCAGACAGCCGTGCCAACGGCAAGCGAAAGCAGGCTTAAGAGAAGCCTGCAATGAAGAGGCATTTCCTGTACTGATGTCTGCGACCCCATAGAGCCACCTCTCAGTTCGCGGATCGGGCCACGTATTGTCGCCGAGCCGCCCGATCTTAACATGACAGCGCCGCTTTGTGGCGGCCGCTGGACGGCGATAGATCTTCAGGCGCCGGCCGCCACAGGGGGCGGCCGCTACCAGAAAGCCCAGCCAGCGCTGTCATGCTGAACGCGGTTTGCCGACCGATCCGGCCGCCATGGCGGCGGAACCGGCAAGCCTTGTGACGAAGTCCCCGGCCTGCTGCCGCTCGTCGGTCAGTCCGAGTCATTTGTTCGCGCGTCCCGCAGGGCCAGTTCGTCGAACCGGTATGGCGAATCCTGGGCCGCCCAGGCGATGCCGCGCAGCAGGATGATGCGATAGTACGGGTCGTCGAAGGTCCAATGGTAGTGGCCGGGCTGGCAGCCGAAGACCCGCCCCTTGCCGCACGGGTAGGTCCACAAGACCGGCTGCGGTGCAGTTTGCTCTGACTGCGGTGAAACCTTTTCCTGCGAGACCGCCAGCACGGTCACCTTGCCGGGCTCCATCGCCGGGTCGGGCGGCCAGTAGGTCTCGTCGTGAAGCCGAATGCGGGCCGGCAGCCCCAGGCAGATCGGATGCTCGGGGGCGGTGATTTGCACGTCGACCGGCCCGTGCCGGTAGAACTCATAGCCCCCGATACCCAGAAGCTCCGCCACCTCGGCCGTGCCCTCAGGCAGCGTCCAGCTCGCGGGGTGCACCACCACCAGACCGCCCCCGCGATGCAGGTAGCTGCGCATCCGCTCGATGCGCTCCGTTGTCCACCGCAGGTAGCAGAACGCGACGATGACGTTCGCCGACTCGAACTGCTCATCGGTCGGCCAATGCCATGCGGACGTGACCGTCACACGCTGCGCCCCCTTGGATACCTCGGGGTCGCCGATCGGCGGGCCGTACAGGTTCGCCTGCTGCTCATCGGACCGCGTGCTGCCACCCAGCAGCAACGACCAGCGCTTCTGCCAGAGCGGGTAGTCATGTTCGCCGGGTCCATGGTCCTTGACATCCGCGAGCAGCACCATGTTGAGCTGTTTGGGCAGACCGGTCTCGACCCTGGCCGCGGCGTGCAGCACCGCCTCGATCTCGGCCCGACTCGGCGCCGGCGGAGGTTCAGCCCCGAGGCACACCACCGCCGAGCCGGACAGGATCACCAGGCCCGGCAAAAAGGATCGAACGATTCGGGCACAACTTGTCGACCGAGCTTTCAATGCTCAATCCTGTCATCCTGGCGGCTACACCAGCTTGCGGAGATGTTCGAGGCTCCGTGCCGCCTGCTCGGGCGTGCCGCACTCGACGCTGAAGACGATGTCGCGCGGGCACTTCTTCTTCACGATCGCGACGATCTTCGCCCAGTCGAGCACGCCGTCGCCGCACGCACATCCGACCGGCGTCCCCGTCACCTTGCCCCGCTCGGCCTCGGAATGCTCGACGGAGATATCCTTCGCGTGCAGATGCACCAGCCGGCTCGCCACGCGTTCAAGCCACGGGTACACATCCTGCCCCGCCAGATACGCGTTGCCGGTATCGAAGTTGATGCCGATCGCGGGCGAATCCACCAGCCCGTGCAGCTTGTCGAGACCCTCGGGGGTCTTGGAGTACTGGGCGTGGTCCTCAAGCCCGATCAGCACGCCCCGCCGCTCGGCAATGAACGCCGCCTCGCGAAGCGTGTAGCGGATCAGCACCATGTCCTCGGCCTCGGTGGTCCACGGGGCCTTGATGCCTTCGTCGGTGTTCACCACCGGCGCCCCCACCTCCGCGGCCACGCGAACGGCCATTTTGAGGTACTCCCCGTGCACCTCCGGCCTGCCCAGGGGGCCGTGGGCCTGCAACCCGCTGATCTTGAGGCCCACCTCCCGGCAGAGTTCCTTCATTACATACGGATCATCAAAAATCGAAACCGTGTGATAGTACCCCGCCTCGCTCATCAGCTCTCGGCCGAAGTGGATCATGGGCTCGATGTACTCGTAGCCCATCTTCGCCGCCTCTTTCGCGGCCCAGGAGAAAGGCTTGTCGCTGTGCCGCGAGAACTCCGCGTTCAGCCCGATCATGATCTTTCCCATGGTCAGTGCCTCCGGTAGCAGGTATATGGCCTAGGACGTTCGCTAGCCGCGGCCTCTCTGAGAGGGTGCGCAGGGTCGCATATTGGGCCGAATCGCCGCACTCGCACGCCGAGCGCGTTCGGCCGGCTATTCGTCCATCATCGCCTGACAACAACCGCTTTGCGCCGTCAGCTCAAAGCGTCCAGCCCGCCCGGTACTCGCGACGGATGAACTTATCCGCCTCGGGGCAGCCGACCGCCTTGAGATTCGCGGCGTCCCATTCGATCTTGCGGCCGACGCGATAAGCGACGTTGCCCAGCAGGTTGTTCTCGATCAACAGGCCCGAGTAGTCGAAGTTGCACAGCGTCGGCGAGCCCGTCTTGCACCCCAGCAGCCATTCCTCGTAGTGGCCGGGCGACGGCGGAATTTGCATCGTGGGCGGCTTGAAGCCGCGGTAGTCTTTGTTGGGCAGCAGGATGTGCTTGCCGTAGTCGGCCAGCAGCCGGCCCTCGTCACCGATGAACAGCACGCCGATGTTCCACTGCGTCAGGTCGATACCCAGGAGCGACTCGGGACGCTTGTCCGCGTCGTACCAGGTGAGCTTGACGGGGGGCATGTCGCCCCGTGCCGGGTGCTCCCACGTCGCGATGAGCCACATCGGATTGGTATGCGGGTTGACCGGCGAGCCGGTCGCCTCGACGGTCGTCGGGTGACGCAGATCGAGCGCCCAGAAGGGCAGGTCGATCAGGTGGCTGCCCATGTCGCCAAGGGTCCCGTTGCCGAAATCCCAGTAGCGGTTCCAGGTCAGGTTGCCCTTGGCGGAATCGGGGGCGTGGATGTAGTGCGGGTGGTAGGGCCGATACGGGGCCGGCCCAAGCCAAAGATCCCAGGACAGGTGTTCCGGTACGGGATGGCTGCCCTCCGGCAGGTCGCCGCCGGGGCCTTTGCGGCCACACCATACGTGGGCTTCGCGCACCGGCCCGATGGCCCCACAACGGACGAGTTCGACGACGCGGCGATAGTTCTCCGTCGAGTGGATCTGGGTGCCCATCTGCGTGGCGACCTTGCCCTTGCAGCCCAGGTACGTCTCGCGGACTACGCGGGCTTCGTATACCGAGTGACCCAGCGGCTTTTCGCAGTAGACGTGCTTGCCCAGCCGCATGGCCTTCACCGAGGCCAGCGCGTGCACGTGGTCGGCGGCACTGATGACGACGGCATCGATGTCGTTCTGATCGAGCAACTCCCGCCAATCCTTGTAGGTCTTGGCCTGGGGGTACTTCTCAGAGGCCTTGCCGAGGATCTGGGCGTCGATGTCGCACAGGGCCACGATGTTCTCGCTGAGAACCTGGTTGGTGTTGGCCTCGCCGCGGTTGCCGACACCGATGATCCCGAGATTCAGCTTCTCGTTGGGCGAGATCCGCCTAGGCTTCGTGGTTGTCTCGCCAACCGTGGAACCACCGGACAGTGAGAGAAGGCCCGCGGCCACGGCGGTCTTCTTGAGGAAATCGCGACGAGCGACGAGCTGCACCATGGGATTAGCTCCTGTTCTAACGAGAAAACATGTCCACCCCGCCTTACGGGTCGGGTTGGCGGGCGACTCTCCGCGTTGCCCCCCACGGGCCCTTGCGGTCGCTCCCGGGTGGATATCCTACCCGCTCCCCCGCCGATGAGAAACTCCCCGCCGTGGGTCGCGTGGCGGTCCGCGGTCCGACCCGGAGACGCCCGTTCGAGCCGTGGACACTGATTCGAGCCGTGGACGCCAGTCCACGGGTTTGAGAGGACGTTGCGAAGAATACCCGCCTCCTTGCGGAGGCGGCTCAATGTGCGTTCTGCGCGGCTCGATCTGCGCTCTGCGCGGTAGACTCATCTGCGTCCCGAGCGGCAGGTCGATCTGTATTCTGATGTGCCGCGTCACAAGTCCCTGCCCTTTCGCGACCGGACTTCATCGGCTATCCGCTTTCCGTCGTCGAGCACCCAGGATCTGACCACCAGCCCCACACCCAAACCGGCCGCAAACACAAGGTAGAAAACGAAGGGCGACGCATTCTCGAAGCCGTGCCGCAAATTCATGCCCAGCACCGTCGCAATCGCCATCGATGGGAAGGTGATGGCCGCCAAGATGTTCAATTTGTGCTGCGACGTGGCCATGTCGGTCGCTCGGGCGACCTGCATCTCGGTGTTGCGGGCGATGCGGAAATCAAGCGCCCCGCGCACGTCGCCCAGAAGAATCTCGAGGTTGCGGGCTACCTCGTAGCCCTCGTCGCGCATGGCGATCAGCAGCGGGTCATCCGGGACGTAGTCGCGGGCTTCCTGGAGAGCGTCGCGCAGGTTTCCCGCGGATCGCTTGACCGGCGAGACCGACTCGATGATCTCGAAGAGCTCCTCGGGAGTGTGTGCGTCCTGGTAGGCCTCCTCCAGCTTATCGCAGCGAGCCCGGTAGTCGGCCAGCAGGCGCCGCAGGTGCTGTTCACCCTCGACCACCCCGTTGTACTGGTACTTGCCATCGGGTGTCCGAAGAAAGACGCGGAAATCGCGGGTCGAGTCATCCGGGCCCGGCGGAGCGTGCAGAATGAGCAGCAGATGGCCCGCCTCGAAGATCGCGCGCTGCCGGCCGTAGCTCGAATCGCCAAGCCGTCGCTCAATGGCATTCGGAAGCGTCCACGCGAAAGACTTGCGCTTCATGGTATTGCTCCAAGAGGGTGAAGGGGTCGCCGGTACTGGAATACTCACGGTCCGGTCCGGTGAGCCGTCTCGACGCAGCATGGGCCGACGAACTGCCCAGAGGCGATATGCAGGCATCATACCCACGCGATCGCGAACTCGGCAAGGAAGCGAGGAGTTGAACCGCCGATCCGGCCCCGCTCGGCTTCGCCGTGGCGAGTGGATGGCGATCAACGCCGATGCGTGCCGGTGAACAAGTCGCGGTGCGTCAGTGGCGGGGATGGACCTTCGGCCGCGGGTGTGCATCGGGGGTTGCCGACGCTTGGATCACGATGGGGAGGCGGCGGTTTTCTGGGGGGCCGGCCGGGCGTGATCCGGGCGAGCCGACGCGGTATGCTGCTGCGGTCGGCGGGCAAGTGGCAGGTGGTCGATCCCGCCTGGGGCGCCGAGCCGCGACCGCCAAGCAGAGCCGCGACCGTCAGGGAGCGGTTACGCTGGAAACCCAGAACCGCTTCCTGACGGGCGCGGCTCTGATGCCTGAGCCGGCTTCGCATATGCGTCCCCGTGGAGGCTGGATCGTTGGACTGCGACTGTGTCGGATATCGACTTATGGAAACCATGAATCCTTTGCGTCAGGATCTTCCGCCGGCCGCGGTGCCGCAGCCTTGCTGCGTGGTGCTGTTTGGAGCGACGGGCGACCTGACGCAGCGCAAGCTGGTACCGGCCTTGTACAATCTGGCGCGGCAGGGTTTCTTGCCAGCGGGCTTCACCATCGTGGGCGCCGCCCGACGCGACTGGTCGGATGACCAGTTCCGCGAGGAGATGCACGCCGCGGTGAGCGAGCACTCGCGGCACAAGCCCGTGCTGCCCGAGGTGTGGCGCGATTTCGCTCGCAACGTCTTCTATCAACGCGTGCGCTTCGACGAAGAGGCGGACTATGCCGCCTTGCGCGAGCGGCTCGATACCCTGGCCGCCCGCCGGCAGACACCGGGCCATCGCCTCTACTACCTGGCGACGGCGCCGGAGTATTTCGCCCCGGTAGCGGGCCATCTGCACGCGGCGAGCCTGGTGACGGCTCCGCACGAGTCGGCCTGGTCACGACTGGTGGTGGAGAAACCCTTCGGAACCGATCTGGCCAGCGCCCGCGAACTGAACCGCCGACTCCATGCGGCCTTCGACGAGTCGCAGATCTTCCGCATCGACCATTACCTGGGCAAGGAAACGGTGCAGAACATCCTCGCCCTGCGCTTCGCCAACGCCATCTTCGAGCCCGTCTGGAACCGCCGCTACGTGGACCACGTGCAGATCACCGTCGCCGAGCGCGTGGGTATGGAGGGCCGGAGAGGGCAGTACTACGACACCGCCGGCGCGACCCGCGACATGGTGCAGAACCACATGATGCAGCTTCTGTCGCTGGTGGCCATGGAGCCGCCGGGGGCCATCGACGCCCGGGCGATCCGTGACGAGAAGCTCAAGGTGGTGCGGGCTATTCAACCGCTGGTCGGCCCGGGGGCGACGGGAGCGTGGGTCCGCGGGCAGTATGGGCCCGGCACCTTCGCCCGCCAGCCCATGAAAGGGTATCGCCAGGAAGAGGAAGTCGCGGCTGACTCCCGAACCGAGACCTACGCCGCCTTGCGGCTGTACGTCGATACCTGGCGATGGTCGGGCGTGCCCTTCTATCTCCGCACGGGCAAACGGCTGCCCAAGCGGCTCACCGAGATCGCCATCCAGTTCCGCTCGCCTCCCAAGGCTATGTTCGCCAGCGCCGAGCAGCTGCCCCAGGCCCCCAACCAGCTCGTGCTCCGCGTGCAGCCGGACGAGGGTATCTCGCTGTCCTTCGAGGCCAAGGTGCCGGGCATGCGCATGAAGCTCCAGCCGGTGCGAATGGACTTCCGCTACGGCAGCAGTTTCGGCGGCGACTCGCCCGAGGCCTACGAGCGGCTGCTGCTCGACGCGATGCTCGGCGACGCCACGCTGTTCACCGGCGCCGATGAGGTGGACTACTCGTGGCAGCTCATTTCCCCGCTGCTCGATGCCTGGTCCGCTTCCGAACCACCGTCGTTCCCCAACTACGAGGCCGGCACATGGGGCCCCGCCAAGGCCGACCAGCTCTTTCCAGAAGCCTCCAGTCACTGGCGAAGACTGTGACCGCATCATGGCTGACGAGCGTCGCGCACACAACCCCCCTGGCCGCAACCGGGGCGCCATGGGCCCACAGCTTGGCTGGGGCTGTGTCGCTCGCGAACGGTTCGCAGAATGTAAGGTGACAGGCCACCCGCGAGCCCGCAGGGTGCATCCGAATTTCAGGGGCACTGGGTGGCACTGGTCTGTACCCAGACCAGTGGCTGTCCGCATTTGGCCACGGGTCGGAGCACCGACCCATGCCACCCTCGATACTTCGCCTTTGGCAACTTGCCACTGAACGGCGGATGCACCCGAGCCCGCAAAGGCCTGGGCGGCTACCCTTGCCAAAAAGCAAGCAAGTCCTTACTATACTGGCCCCTTGTTGGCCGGTGATACATGGGTGCGAGCCGGCGATACTGTGTTCCCTTTGAGCATGAAAGGCACAACCTTGGCCAAGACCAACCGTAATCATACGTATCTGTTCACGTCCGAGTCCGTTTCCCAGGGCCATCCGGATAAAGTCTGCGACCAGATCTCGGACGCGATCCTGGACAGCCTGCTCAAGCATGACCCGCACGCCCGCGTCGCGGCCGAGACGATGGTCACCACGGGCCTGATCGCGATAGCCGGCGAAGTCACGGTGCACAACACCGCCGCCAACCTGGCCCTCGCCGATGCCGAGCAGACCGCCCGCCAGACCGTCCGCGAGATCGGGTACGACGACCCCGCCACCGGGTTCGACTACCGGAGCTGCGCGGTCATCCGGGCGCTGCATTCGCAATCGGCGGACATCAGCCAGGGCGTCACGCGCCGCAAAGGCAAGGCGCAGGGGGCCGGCGACCAGGGCCTGATGTTCGGCTTCGCCTGCCGCGAGACCAAGGTTCTGATGCCGCTGCCCATCCATCTGGCCCACCGGCTGGTCGAACGGCTCACCACCGTCCGCGAGCAGGGCCAACTCAAGTGGCTCCGCCCCGACAGCAAGAGCCAGGTCACCGTGGAGTACAACAGCGACGGCGTGCCCTGCCGCCTGGACACCATCGTCATCTCGACCCAGCACACCGAGGATGTGCTCGACCGTACGGGCAATATGTCCGACGCGGCCCGCAAGCAGATCATCGATAAGGTCATCCGCCCGGTCGTGCAGGCCGAGCGGGCCGACCTGTGGTCCAACCGCATCCGCTTCCACATCAACCCGACCGGCCGGTTTGTGGTCGGCGGGCCGCACGGCGACTCCGGACTCACCGGGCGCAAGATCATCGTGGATACCTACGGCGGACGCGGTCGCCACGGCGGCGGCGCGTTCAGCGGCAAGGACCCCAGTAAGGTCGACCGCTCGGCCGCGTACATGGCCCGCTACATCGCCAAGAACATCGTGGCCGCCCGACTCGCCGATCAGTGCGAAGTGCAGCTCGCCTACGCCATCGGTGTCGCCGACCCCGTGAGCGTGCACGTCGATACCTTCGGCACGGCCCGGATCGACGAGGCCCGCATCACCAAGCTCATCCGCGACCAATTCCCGCTCGATCCCGAGGGGATCATCCGCCACCTGAAGCTCCTGCGGCCGATCTACCGCGAGACCGCCCGCAACGGGCATTTCGGCCGGACCGGCCCGGGCTTCACCTGGGAGAAGACCGACAAGGCCGCCAAGCTGCGCCAGGCCGCAGAGAAGTAGACAACCGTCCGCAAGGGCGCGTCACGACTCATCGTAGCGGTCGCCCTCTGCGTGGCCGGCGAATTCGCAAAGAACACGCCGGTCGCCGCAGGGGGCGACCGCTACGTCGTTTGGTGAACCGCTGTCACAGGGCGCGACCGCTGATGGGGCGAACTACCACCCGCGACTCCATCCGATGGCCAGGGCGTGCACCCCGGTCGCGGGCCGATGTCCGCGCGTTCAGTTGCCGGGGCTTTGAATTCGCTGGCTGAACAGACCTTCGAGCTTCTGGATCGCCTGCACCACGTCGCGAGGGCTTTCCGTCGCGCTGAAGCTGCCGGTGAAGCGGGCTTGGCCGAACGGCTCGATCGCGTCGCCCATGCGGAATCGCGGCGAGAGCGAGCCCGACTCGAACTGCCCGGTCAGCAAGCCGGTGTGCTTGTCGAGATTGAAGCTGATGAAGGCGGTCCCGTCGTAGCGGACGCCGGTCGGCGGGGTGAGCATGGCATACTGCACGCGGGCGTTGATCTGGGTGGCCTCGACGAAGGTGGTGCCCGGCCGCGGGTTCCAGAAGCTCTTGACGTGCACGAGTTGGGTGATGGTCTGTGTGGGATCGACGCTGCTGGGCCGGTCGGCCCACAAGACGAGATCGAGCGTACCCCCGGGGCTTTGCCGGTAGAAGACTCGCCGAAAGTCGGCATAATGCTGCTGCGGCGCTCCCTGTTCGTCATAGGTGGTCAGGTCGAGTCGTCCTCCCGCCGAACCGCAGCCCGCGATGAGCGACCCGCAACTCGCCACCAGCAGCAATCCCAGACTCGATATCCCTCGTTGCATGAAACCGCTTCCTGAAAGCTGAACGAGCGTTCAAAGAGCCGCGGGCTTCAGCCCGCGCGGTGCCCGTGTGTGTGCGTCGCTCCAATCGCGTTCCAAAGGCCGCGCGGGCTTCAGCCCGCGCGGCTCGTTGGCTGAAAACCGCACGCGTTGGTCGCCCCGGACAGTCTACCGGGCGAACGCACGGGTGCCAATGATCGCCCAACGCGCATGCCGCGGGGCATCGAGCTATAATCTCCCCCATGACCTGCGATACCCATGCAACGATGAACCCACAGGCCGAGGTGAAGCTGGGCGTGGTCGCGTTCCTGAACTCGCGACCGCTTATCGAGGGCCTGGACCAAGACGCCGACATGGGGCTGCATTTCGCGGTTCCGTCGGCCCTGGCGAGGCTGCTGCGCACCGGGCGAGTCGATGCCGCCCTGGTGCCGGTGATCGATGTGGCCCGATCCGGCGGGCGATGGGAAAGGATCTCGACCGGGGGCATTCTCAGCGACGGCGAGACGCTGACCGTCCGCGTCTTCTCCCGTGTGCCGCCCGAACGCCTCGAGACCTTGCACGTGGACGGCGACTCGCACACCTCCGTGGTGCTCGCCCGGCTCATTTGGCAGCACTGGTACCGCCGACTGATCCAGATCCTGCCCCTGCAGGAGCTTGCCTGTGCGGAGGCGTGCGCTTCCGTGCTGTTGATCGGCGACAAGGTGGTGACGGATCGGCCGCGGGGCTTCGATCACGAGGTGGATCTGGGCTTGGCGTGGAAACAGTGGACCGGGTTGCCGTTCGTGTTTGCCGTCTGGGCGGCCAATGCGGGCGCGCCTGGCAACGCCGCCCTGAGCCGACGACTGGACGAAGCGCGCGACCGTGGCGTCGCTCGAGCGGCCGACCTCGCGAGAGAACACGGCCCACTGCGCGGCTGGCCCGCCGACTTGGCCGTCCGGTACCTCACCCAAAACTTGAGCTTCCGACTTACCCCCGAGGCGGTGGAGGGCATGCGGCGGTTCATCTCCCTGGCCACCGCGGAGGGCTTGGCCGTGGGTGCGGAGGAGCGGGTCACATGAGCGTCACCGCTGATCCTTCGCGCGCGCCGGCTACCCAACCGACTTTGCCGCGGCTTACCGAGGCCGACGCCCTCGCCCTCTACCAGGACTGCTCGATCCACGAACTCGGCCGCCGGGCACACCAGGCCGCCCAACTCCTGCACCCCGAGCCCTACCGCACCTACGTCGTGGACCGCAACATCAACTACGCCAACTGGTGCACGGCCAAGTGCATTTTCTGCAACTTCAAGGCCGATCCACCGGACCGCGGGCCTTCCCGCCCCGGACTGCCGCCCGGCTATGTCCTGAGCTTCGAGGAGATCGGCCGCAAGATCCAGGAACTGCTCGATATCGGCGGTACGCAGATCCTCATGCAGGGCGGGCTGGTGCCGCCGGAGATCCTCGGCTTCGACTGGTACCTCGACCTGCTGCGGTTCATCAAACGCGACTTTCCACGCATCCACGTGCACGCCTTCAGCCCGCCGGAGATCTTCGCGTTCCACCAAGTGTTCGACATGCCCGTCCGCGATGTGCTGCTGCGGTTGCGGGACGCCGGGCTGGACACCATCCCCGGCGGCGGAGCGGAAATCCTCGTCGATCGCGTCCGCGACATCATCAGTCGCGGCAAGACCCGCACCGACGAGTACCTCGAAGTGATGCGGCAGGCCCACCTGATCGGCATGCGCACCAGCATCACCATGATGTTCGGGCACATCGAGACCATCCCCGAACGGATCGAGCACCTGCGCCGCGTGCGCGACCTGCAGGATGAGACCGGCGGGTTCACCGCCTTCATCTGCTGGACCTTCCAGCCGGAGAACACCCCCCTCGGCCGGATGCCCCAGCGACCGGCCGACTGCACCGACCCGCCCGACGGCAAGCATCTTGTCCTGGCCGGGGCCCATGAGTATCTGCGCACCCTGGCCCTGGCCCGGTTGTTCCTCGATAACGTGCCAAACGTTCAGGCTAGCTGGGTCACGCAAGGACCGAAGATCGGCCAGCTCGCCCTCTTCTTCGGGGCGAACGACATGGGTTCGGTGATGATGGAAGAGAATGTGGTCTCCGCGGCCGGCACGACCTTCCGGCTCAGCGAAGACGAGATCCGCCGGCTTATCACCGACGCCGGCTGGCAACCCCACCGGCGAAACTGCTACTACTCGCTCATATAGTCTTGGTCAGGGTCGCGGCTTCGGCGGTGATCACCACGCATGCGCCGCTGGGGTCGCGAAGGCGGACCTTGACCCGACCGAGTCGGCGGAGCTTGTCGCGCTCGGTCTCTTTGGCGATGTAGACGATCTCGGCGTTCACCTTGCGGTCGCCCTTGAAGAACATCTGCTGCAAGCGCTTCTTGACCGGGGTTGAAGCCCGGCCCTTGTCATCGTCCCACTCCGACCATTCCGGCACCGGGATGGGCGGCTCGACGCGAACCTTGGTGCCCGCGGAAAGGTCTCTACCGTTACCGACTGCCATAATGCGATCGTTCCTCCGTTGTCTGCGACCGTGGGGAGGCGGTCCAGGTGTGCCCGCCGGGTGTGCCCGCCAAGCAGTCCCGTATTGTAGCTGTTTTGCCCAGCCGATGCGAGCCTCGCCGGCAGGGATTGACGGGCTCGCCCGCCAGGGGTACACAAAGCCGCATGTCGAACTCCCCCGATCACAATCTCAGTGCCGCCCTGGCCCGTTCCCTCGAAATCGACCTTCTCCTGGGCGTGCGTGCCGTGCCGCTCTCGCTGGCCCGTGCCTCAGGAGTCAGGAAGCCCGGCAAGCAGGGCAAACCGGTTCCCGCCGCGGAGATCGCTCGCCGAGCACAGGCCCTCAAGGAACTCGACGAACAGCAAGTCAAGACATGCACCCTCTGCCCATTGCACAAAACCCGAACCCAAACGGTCTTCGGGCAGGGCAACCCCGCCGCACGCTTGGTGTTCGTCGGCGAAGGGCCGGGTGCCGACGAGGACGCCCAGGGGATCGCTTTTATCGGGCGGGCCGGCCAGCTACTCACCCGTATGATCGAGGCCATGGGCCTGACCCGCGATGACGTGTTCATCTGCAACATCGTCAAGTGCCGCCCGCCCGGCAACCGTGACCCGCATCCGCAAGAGGTCTCCACCTGCTGGCCCTACCTCGACCAGCAACTGCAGATCATCCGCCCGGAGGTCATCGTCGCCCTCGGCAAACCGGCCTCGCAAACCTTGCTGCGCAGCACCACGCCCATTGGCCAACTGCGAGGCCATTGGCACGACTACTACGTCTCCGGATCGCCCACCGTCGGCGAGCCGACCCCGCTCATGCCCACCTACCACCCCGCCTACCTGCTCCGCACGCCAAGCGACAAGAACAAGGCATGGTCCGACCTCAAGCAGGTCATGCAACGCCTCGGCCTGCCCTTGCCCGCACGCTGAGCGGGGAGGTGCTGAGTACTGACCACTGAGCGAGCCGGGGACGCAAGTCCCCGGGTCATCACGGATTCGGATTCACGATCCGCGATCGGTCATCACCGATCACCGGCAACGCAAACCGAGCCGGGGACGAAAGTCCCAGGTTTTGTCACGGGATCGAGTGTCGCAAGCGAGAACCAACCCGATTCTGATACAGAGCACGGTGTGGACGGCCTGGCGATAACGCCGGGGCCTTCAACTGTACGTCGTGCGACAATCGGGTCTTCTGCTGGGCAACCAGCCTGGCCCGGCTTACTTGCGGGCGGCCTCGATGAGGATGCGAGCGGTGGACTCGCGCATGACCCGGGCATCAGGCAGCCGGCCGGCGCCGAGCGCCTCGCGCACATCGCGGCCGCTGATCGGGATCGGTTTCCAGCCCTTCTTGCTGCACTCGTCAACCAGCCCGACCCGGCCAAGCTCCTCGTAGTACGCGGCGAAGCCCACCTTCACCGGCTTGATATGCAACTCGCCGGTCAGCTCGTCGAAGATGCGCTGGGCGGCCAGCGGGTCCCAGATGTCCGTGCCGTCGTCGTAGGGAGCATCCGCGTGCTTGCGGCCGATGATGATGTCGCTGAATCCGAAGTTCTGGCGGTAAATGCCGTGCATGATCGCCTCCTTCGGCCCGCCGTAGAACATCTTGATATCCAACCCGAGCAGCAGGGCCACGTCGTTGATGTCATGCCCGGCCTTCTGCCAGAGAGCCTCGTCCTTGTCACCCTGACCGAGCTGCCGCTCGTCAAGGAGTGCCCGGTAGGTGCGCATGCGGGTGGCGGCGTCGACGTCGTCGGACTTGGTCTCGCCGATCAGCGGATTGAGGACCACGCCCGCGTAGAATCCTTGCCTAGTGAGAACTTCTACGCCGTAGACCATGGCGTATTCGTGGGCCCGGTGGAGTGGGTTACGAGTCTGGAAGGCCACGACGCGCTGGAACTTGCGCTCGGCGAACAGGGCCCGGGTCTCTTCCGGCCGAAGGACGTATTGCCCGTACTCGGGATGCTTGGGCTGGGGCAGAACCTCCACTTCGCCGCCGACCAGCATCTCGCGCTCGTCGCCGAGCACCATGCGAGCACCCGGGTGGTCGGTGCGCTTCGTCTGGTAGACGGATTCAAGGTAGGCCATCTTGTCGTAGGGGAAAACGTCGTCGACTCGCAGGCGGCCGACGGCCCGGCCGGCGGAATTGGTCAACCGCACCTTCTGGCCCGGACGCAAAGCCGAGCCCTGCTCCTTGGCGACCGGCAGCGAGATGGGGATGGACCACGCGTACTTGCCGCCGTTGTGGGCGATGTTCACGTCCTTGAGGACCTGGTCATAGACCGCCTTGACCATCGGCCCGGTGAGCGGGCTCAAGCCGCCGTCGCCCATGCGATATACGCTGGAGAGGTCGGCGTCGCTGACCGGCAGGGCCGGCAGGGTCGCGATCTCTCTGCAAAACTCCGCCTGGCGATCGGGGGCGACAGTGCGATTCACCGGCCGTTCGAGGCCGCCATGTGCTGGTACCAAGTCTGCCATTTCTACCTCAATGTATATGCCTGAATCCCTTGTTTGCTCCGCGCAACTCGCCTGGTCAGTAAGGACGATCCCGTGGGCGATGTCCCCGGCTTCGGCGACTGCCTGCCTGGATCGCAAAGTGTAGCGATGCGAGGCGGGCAACACCACCTCACAAACATTTGACCGCGAACCGGCATTCGGTGACAGAATCGGCGGGCGTGCCGATCCACCGCGGACCGAGTCAACTTGCTGATGAATGTGCCCAAACGTATGGGACGAACAGCAACAAGTGGCCATGGTCCCGGCAGGCTGACGGCCGGCGGGCATGGAACGCCCCGGCGAGTCACAGCCCCCGTGGGATCCCCTCGCTGGCGAATCAGGCCGGGCCAGCCTCCTTCGAGGCACCCGATCCCGTAGCCGTCTTCTTGGCCGGGGCAATCACCATAATCAGCCGACGGCCTTCGCTGCGGGGCGGACGTTCTACCTTGGCCCGCTCACCCAAACCCTCGACAATGCTGTTGAACATCTCGAAGCCGAGGTTCTGGTGAAACCGCTCGCGGCCGCGAAAGATCATGGTGAACTGGACCTTGTCGCCCTTCTCGATGAAGCCGACCGCCTGGTTGAGCTTGATGTTCCGGTCGTGATCGCCGATGTCCGGATGGAGGCGGATCTCCTTGAGCTTCTGCTCGCGGCTCTTCTGCTTGCGCCTCTTCTGGCCATACTTGAACTTGCCGTAGTCCATGATCCGGCAGACGGGCGGACGCTCGGTGGGTGCGATCTCGACGAGATCCATACCGGCCGATCGTGCCCGAGACATGGCCTCGTCGGTGGGCATGACCCCGAGCTGCTCGTTGTTTTCGTCGATCACGCGGACTGGCGAAATGCGGATCTGCTCGTTACAGCGATGATTCACGGCGATGGCTCAATCCTTTCCATGCAGGCACACTCATTTCTGGCGTCTACACTACGCCTCATTCGGATGAGGGGGCTCCAGCGGCCTGCGAGCCCGCGCCCCGCTCCATGGTCGTCAGTTCACGGTTAGCGACCTCGCGAACGCACCGGGCCACAAAGCCTTCGAGTGGCTCTGTGCCGATGGTTCGCCCGGTTCGGTCGTTCACGTTCACCGTGCCGTCGGCCGCTTCCTTCTCCCCCACCACGAGGATGTAGGGAATACGCTGTTGCCGCGCGGCGTGCTTCTTCGGCCCGATCTTCTCCGCCGAGGTGTCCAACTCCACCCGCAAGCCCGCGGCTCGCAACCGATTACAGACTGCGGTCGCATGGGCGGCACTCTTCTCGCTGATCGAGGCCACATACACCTGCACCGGGGCCAACCACAGCGGGAACGAGCCAGCAAAGTGCTCGATCAGTATACCCACAAACCGCTCCAGGCTGCCAAACGGCGCCCGGTGGATCATCACCGGCCGGTGCGGGGTATTGTCCGAGCCGATGTAGCTCAGATCGAACCGCTCCGGCAGATTATAATCGACCTGAACGGTGCCTAACTGCCACTCCCGCTCGATGCAGTCCTTGACCACGAAGTCGATTTTCGGACCGTAGAACGCCGCCTCGCCGGTCTCCTCGGTGAAGCTCATCCCGCTTGCGCGGACCGCCTCACGGACCGCCTGCTCGGCCAGGGCCCAGTTTTCGTTGCTGCCGACGTACTTGTTGCTGGCCGGGTCACGCAGCCCAATCCGTACCCGATAATTGCCTAAGCTCAGCAGGTCCAAGACTTTGCGAGTGAGCTGCACGCAACCGGTGATCTCGGCCAGCAACTGGTCGGGCCGGCAGAAGATGTGGGCATCATCCTGCGTGAACCCGCGGACCCGGGTCATCCCGGACAGCTCGCCGCTTTGCTCGTAGCGGTAAACCGTGCCGAACTCGGCCAGCCGGATCGGCAGGTCGCGGTAGCTGTGCGGCTCGGACGCGAAAATCCGAATGTGGTGCGGGCAGTTCATCGGGCGGAGCAGGTAGCCGTCCGACACGTCGAGCCGGTTCTCGATCCGGCGAATAACCGCGTCGCGACCGTGGGCTGCCGCCTCGGTCAGCTCCTTGTGGAACTCGGGATCAGCCTGGCGCAGGTCATCCATGCCGGGCAGCCGGTCGATCGTCACCGGGCCGTCAGCGGACAGCTTGCGCAGCTCTTCCCAGAGCAGGTTGAACTGCTTGTCGGCCTCGTTCTCCCAGACCGGCGGGAACTGACTGTCCTTGTAGTAGGGGAAGTGCCCGCTGGTGCGGTAGAGACCAAGCTTGCCGATCTGCGGGGTGTAGACCATCTCGTATCCGCAGCGGACCAGCTCCTGCCTCAGGAAGCTTTCCAGCTCGTAGCGGACGCGGGCCCCCTTGGGTTTCCAGAGGATCAGCCCGCTACCGACCAGCGGGTCGATGGTGAACAGGCCGAGTTCCTGGCCGATCCGGCGATGGTCGCGTTTGCGAGCCTCTTCGAGCTGCGTGAGGTAGTTCTTGAGGTCCTTGGGTGTTGGCCAGGCGGTGCCGTAGACGCGCTGGAGTTGTTTGTCGTTCTGGTCGCCGCGATAGTAGGCCCCGCTGACCTGCATGACCTTGAAGGCCCCGATGCGGCCGGTGCTGGGCACATGTGGCCCGCGGCAGAGATCCTCGAAGTCCTCGCCCGGGCGGTTGCCGGTAACGTAGAAGCTCAATTCGCCGTCGGCCCGCTCGGCGTTGTCCACCTTGTAGCGGTTGCCCTCCTGGCGAAGCCGGGCCATGCCCTCGTCGCGCGAGACGCAATAGCGGGAGAACGGCCGGTCGGCCTTGACGATCTCCGCCATGCGGGCCTCAATGGCCGGAAAGTCGTCCGGCGTCAGCGGGCGGTCGAGGTCGATATCGTAGTAGAAACCGTTATCTACCGGCGGGCCGTAGACCAGCTTGGTCGAGGGGAAAAGCGAGCAGATGGCCTCGGCCATGACGTGGGCGGCACTGTGGCGCATCACGTACAAGCTGTCGGGGTGATCCGCTTTGGGCGTGAGGATCTCGATTCGGCAATCGCGGTCGATAGGCCGGCCGAGGTCCACGATCTCATCATCGATCTTGCCGGCGATGGCTGCCTGAGCGAGACGCGGCCCGATGCGTTGGGCGACGTCGGCGACGGTCGAGCCGGCCGGCATTTCGAGAACGTTGCTGTCAGGAAGGGTTACGCGGGGCATCTCAACTGAAACCATCCTTACAAAAAGAATCGGCACCGGACTCACGTCACGCATGGCGGACACATCGCTGATGAGCTCGGCGATGTGTCATCTCAAGCCGTCGTGCGCGTCGTGAGTGCGATGCCGATCAAGATTCTGCCCTTACTTGCGCTTTGGCGCAGAGCATACGCCACCTGGGCGGCCGGTCGAACCCTGAAACCCGGAACTTGCGGCCGAATGACTACTTACCCTGGTGACCTGTCCACCATCAGCATAGAGCACAGGGCACCATCGGGTCAAGAGGGGGGTCGCATCTTGCGGCGGGAGATGATACCGTCCAGGCAAGGCCGGCGGGCGGCCGGGGACCTATCGAGGAGAGGCCATCATGGCGGTCAGGCGATCCGCAGACACAGGGCGTGGGGGGACCGGAGGGGTCCGCATGATCGACGTGGGGGGTAAACGCTCGACGCGTCGGGAGGCGACGGCCAGTGCGCGGGTGGTCATCGGGGCGGATGCCCTGCGGCGGCTGCAGGCCGGCCGGATCCCCAAGGGGGACGTGCTCACCGTCGCCCGGGTGGCCGGTATCGCCGCCGCCAAGCGCACCGCCGACCTCCTGCCGCTGTGTCATCCGCTGCCGATCAGTATGGTCGAGGTGGATGCGGTGCCTGAACCGCCCGAGGCCGTGGCCATCCTGGCCCGGGTGCGTGTGCAGGCCCGGACCGGCGTGGAGATGGAGGCCCTGACCGCGGCGGCTGTGGCTGCCCTGACGGTCTACGATATGTGCAAGTCAGTCAGTCGGGCAGCGGAGATCACCCACGTCCGGCTGGAGAGCAAGAGCGGCGGTCGGTCGGGGAATCTCGTCGCGAAGAGGTGAACCGGTCGGCGGTTTGACCGCGGATCGTCGTGTTCTTCTGTGGATCGAGCCGGGGTTCTGTATGTCCGAGCAGAGGTCTGATGATGTAGCGTTGACCGCGGAGCAATGCCGGCCGACGGGGTTGGATATCGAGATGGCCCGGCAGGTGCTGCGGATCACCTGGGCCGATGGGGTGACCCACGACTACCCCGCGGCGTTTCTGCGTCGCCACTGTCCCTGTGCCGCTTGCCGAACGGAGTATGAGGAGCAGTCACGGACGCTTTTGCCGGTGCTATCACCTTCACAGACCACGCCGGTGATGGTGACCGGCGGGCATCTCGTCGGCAACTACGCGCTGCAACTGGAGTGGAGCGACGGGCACGCCACGGGGATTTACGATTTCAGGCTGTTGCGCCGTCTGGCGGCGGATCTCCCGCGGACAGGCGGTTGACTCAGGATCGCGGGCGGGACCCGTGGACTTGCGTCCACGGCTCGCGATTGCGTCCACGGCTCGGAGCGTGGCTTACTGGTCGGTCACGAATTCGCCGTTGACCTCGACGCGGGTGAAGAAATCGCCGCCAATGTCATACTCATCGATGAAGATGAAGCTGATCGTATCACCGCAAAGGTAATCGTGCTCGTACCATACCCACGGTCCGTTGTCGCTCTCGTACCCTTCCGTGTCGGACAACAGCATGATGGCGTAGTCTGAGGCGATGGTGCCGGCGTCGGCGCAGTAGAAGGTGTAGGTCGCTACCTCGCCCGGAGCCAGCGGCGGATCCACAACCACCCAGTTGGCTTCCTGGATGAGATCCTCGTAGACGGTCAGATCCGCGCGGGGATCGACGAACAGCCGCGGCTCGATCGGATACTCGGTCTCGTTCACCAACTCGATGTCGACCGTGTTCATCACCGGAAACGGCACCCACGTGCAGTCGGCCCCCATGACGGCGACCGCGGTGACGGTGCAAAGCAACCACCCGGCGATACGAAGCATGGTCTTTTGTGTACGCATAGCAAGCCTCCGGAATGTGGACGAGGGGAGATCTTCAAAGGTTCCTTACGCGGCACCTCTTATGGTACGCGTGTTCGAGGGTGATGGCAACCCGCCGGGCCATCCTGCGGTAGGTCCGCGAAAGCAGCGGCGGAGAGAGCGACTTGCCAAGGACCGAGTCAACTTGTTGATGGACGGGTCCAGACGTCGACAGCAACAAGTTGCCCTGGCCCTGGCGAAGAACAGGCCGGTCGGCACAACCTGTCCGCTGAGGCGGAGGGGGCGACCGCTACGATGAGTCGGGAATCGTTCTAGCGCTCCGGTTCGAGTGGGATGGGAGCGTCGAGGTCGCTGGGGCGGTTATCCGCGGCGGCAGGGGGGGCCGCGGCTTCGGGCACCTGCTGCTCGCGGGCTCGCAGACTGACCCGGTCGGCCTGTGGGCTCGGGGGCAGCGGCAGCCACAGGCAGCGCATGAGCAGGGCCAGCGGTAGTACGCGTCCGAGCAGCATGGCCAGCATGACCGCCACCCGGCCATGCACGGAGAGCTGCTGCGTCAGCCCTGTGGAGAGCCCCACATTGCAGGTAGCGCTGACTGCCTCGAACAGGCAGACCAGCGGCGAACCGGTCTCACGGTAGATCAGCACGAGGGCGCACAGGGCGGCCAGGCCGCACAGCGTCACTGCGATCGCCGCCGCGAGGATCATGCCCTGCTGCCTGCCGATCTGCCGAGGCGAGAGCTCCCCGGCACGCAGCGTGCGGCCCGGCGAAACGAGAGCGGATAACAACAACAGCAGCATGGCGATTCTCAGACCGCCGGCCGTCCCGCCCACACCGCCGCCGATCAGCATGCCGAGCATCATCACCGTGCGCGTCGCCGGCGAGAGCGAGGCCTCGTCGATGCGCACGGTCCACATCCCGCCGCCGCCCGTCGAGGTCGCCAGGAACGCGGACGCCAGCCATTGCTGGGCCGGGGGCATACTTGCCAATCGCTGGGCCTCCGCCCGCTGTGTGGTTTCCGGCGAGTGCCGGGTTGCAGTCACCGGGGCGGTGGTTGGCAGCATGAGTCGGCCGGGCGTATCTTCGCGTGGGAAGCGAAGCTGATACGCGGTGGAGTTCTCGATGAAGCGGATCGTGAGTGTGCCGACGGTCAGCAGTCCGCCGGCCGCCAGCAGGGTGTAGACCGTGTGCCGCGAGAGGTAGCCGATGCCCAGCCCGCGATAGCGGGTGCCGCGGCGAGCCAGGTCGTACAGCACCGGTCCGCCCAGGCCGCCGAGGATCATCAGCGGTAAGATGGCCGCGTAAACCGCGTGAGCCCCGCCGTGGGGAATGAGGCTGTCGGGGGTAAGGGTCAGGCCGGCGTTGCAGAAGGCGCTGACCGCGTAGAACGCGGCTGGGAAGAGTCGCTCCCACGACCATGCGGACGCGTCGCCATCGGTGCCGGCTCCCGGCGAGATCAACAAAGCCGCCCCGATGATCTCGAGCACCAAGGCGATGGTGACGGCGAAGATCACCAATCGCCGCATGCCACGCGGCGAAGTGTCGTCGTCGATACCTTCCCAACCCACCAGATTCCGCAATCGCCAGCCGGCACAGGTGCCGATCACCAGTGCCGCCAACCCACCGATCTGCATGAGTACCAAGATGGCGATCTGGCCTGGCCGGTCGAACTCGGCGCCGATGTCCTGCCGTGTGAGGGCCGTCCCGGTGAGGGCGGCGACGGCGGTGAAGGTGCAGTCGAGGGTGTGCACGGCCAGCTTGTAGGCCGGGTAGGCACTGTCCCACTCCGCGGGGTGAGCGTCCTTATTGCCCCAGCAGACCGGTAGCGAAAGAATCGCGCCACCGAGGATGCACGCCCCGATGGCCGCGAGCAGCAATCGCGTCCCCGCGTGCGACGGTCGGCCGATCGCCCCGCCGTGGATCAGGAAGCGCAAGCCATTGCTCACGCAGGCGGCGCCGGCGGTCAGCAGGCAGTAACCGGCCCCCAGCTTGAGAATGAGCGGCTCGCGCGTGTGATCGAGTGCCCACCAGGTTCCCGCCGCTGCCAGGAGCAGGAAATCAGGCCACCAGCGTTTGAATCGCTTCGCCGAGCCGGCCAGCGGCACGAACATCAGCAATCGGCTCAGGGCGAATGTGCCCAGCGAGAACGCCAGGAGCAGGCGGATATGCTCGTCGCTGACCGGCGGCTCTTCGAAGCCCAGGACCAGCCCCAGCCCGATCGTGCCGCTCAATGCCGACAGCCACCAACTGCATCGGCTGGCAGGCGGCGTGCGCGAGAGTCTAAGCTGTGTGTTCACGGCTTGTTGCTTCTCCCGAGGCGACATTCGGCCGCGATCCAAGCGTCCAACTCAGCCGGCCGCTTCCTCACGGTCGCCCCCCCGTAGCCTGCCCGACGGGCATCGCAAACCCGGCATGGCCGAAAAACGCGGCCCCTCGCTGGCGTCCTACTTCTTTCCGTAGACGGCCGCCGGGTCAAACAGTTTCTCCGCCACGATCGACCATTGTCCTGTGCCCGGGTCCAGCCGCCGGTAGAAGCAGTTTCGGTAGCCCTCGTGGCATGCCGCCCCGTGCTGCTTGGCCTTGATCAGCAGCGTGTCCTTGTCGCAGTCGATCAGGATCTCCTGGATGTCCTGCGTATGCCCGCTGGACTCGCCCTTCATCCAATACTTCTGCCGCGACCGCGACCAGAAGTGCGTCTTGCCGGTGCGGATCGAGTCCGCCAGGCTGTTCTTGTTCATGTAGGCCATCATCAGGACCTCACCCGTATCGGCATCCTGCACGATGGCCGGGATGAGCCCGTTGGCGTCATATTTCAGGTCTTCGATTCCCTGCATAGAACCCCTCAAATCCCGAATCTCAGATCTCAAATCCCAAATCTCAAATCCCGAATCTGAGATCCCGGATTCCGAATCTGAAATCTCAGATTCCGAATCTCAAATCCCGAACCGTCACCATTCACGAGTCAAGGCACACAGGCACACAGGCACAAAGCCACACAGGCACAGAGAGCACAGCCCGGCGAAGCTCGCTTCCAGCCGCCCCATCTGTATTTATCTGTGGGCACTTCTTCCTTCTACCCACGGATCACGTTGGCAAACGACGGATGGGCTGAGCAACCACCGTCTCAGGCTCTTGCGCTCTTGCTTCTCGCAGCTCACTTCTCAGCATCCGCTCTCCACTTTATCACCCGACCTGCATGAACGCCACCTTGTCGCGGAAACGGCGGCGCAGCTCGGCCCGCAGGGGCTGGTGGATGGGCCGGGTCAGTCGAGGATCCTGCCGCACCAGTTCGGCCGCGTCGTCGCGGGCCCGCAGCAGCAGCTCGGCATCCTCGACCAGGTTGGCGACGCGAAACTCGGGGAAGCCGTGCTGCCGGGTGCCCAGCAGTTCACCCGGGCCGCGCAACCGCAGATCCTCCTCGGCGATCCGGAACCCGTCGTTCGTGCCGCACAGTACCTTGAGCCGTTTGCGGGCCAGGTCGCCCATGCGGTCGGCCATGAGCAGGCAGATCGAGGGCTTGTGGCCGCGCCCGACGCGCCCGCGCAACTGGTGCAGGGCGGACAGCCCGTATCGCTCCGCGTGCTGCACGACCATCACCGTCGCGTTGGGCACGTCGATGCCCACCTCGATCACCGTGGTCGACACCAAAACATCAAGTCGATGAGCGGCAAACGACTTCATGACCGCCTGCTTCTCCTGCTTGTTCATCCGCCCGTGCAACAGCCCGACGCGCGTGCCCGGCAACAGGTCGTGGGCTACATGACCCATCTCGACCGTGGCCGCCTTGAGGTCCAGACTGTCCGACTCCTCTACCAGCGGGTAGACGATGTACGCCTGCTCACCTTCGGCGATGCGCCGACGGACAGCCAGCCACGCCTGGGCTTCGGATCGGGCATCCACCAGTCGTGTGAGCACGGGCTGTCGGCCGGGCGGCAACTCGTCGATCGAGGACACGTCCAGATCGCCGAACACGGTCATGGACAACGTCCGCGGAATGGGCGTCGCGGTCATCACCAGATAGTGGGGTTCGCGCGAGGTGCGCGAGTCGGTGACCGAGTCCCCCGCCTCGCTGTTCTTGAGCCCGATGCCCTTGAGCGTCGCCCGCTGGGCCACGCCGAACTTGTGCTGCTCGTCCACGACCACCAGCCCGAGCGAGGCGAAACGCACCGTTCGTTCGAGTAACGCCTGCGTGCCGACCAGCAGATCAATCTCGCCCGCCGCCGTCGCCGCCAGCAGCCGTTGGCGCTCGGCCTTGGTGGTTCTGCCGGTCAGCAATCCGCGGCGCACCCGGCTGCCAGCCAGGTACTTCTCGATGTTGGCATAGTGCTGAGAGGCGAGCACTTCCGTCGGGGCCAGGATCGCGCACTGGTGGCGATTGGCGACAGTGACCAGAGCGGCATAGAGGGCGACCACCGTCTTACCGCTGCCCACGTCGCCCTGGAGCAGTCGGGCCATGGGCCGCGACCTGGCCAGGTCCGCGACGATCTGGCGGATGACCCGGTTCTGGGCGGCGGTCAGCGAGAAAGGAAACCGCAAGCGAATGCGCTGGTCGATTTTCTCGGTGAGCGGCAACTCCGGCGCCCGCGCCCGGGCCGCCGACCAACGCCGTTGCAGCGAGATCGCCAGTTGCATGAGCAGCAGTTCTTCGTACGCCAGTCGCCGGCGAGCGGGCTCGGTCTCTTCCAGCGAGGTCGGCCGATGCAGCATGCGGATCGCTTCCGCCCGAGGCGGCAGCCCGCGCTGTCGACACAGCTCGGCCGGTAGCGGCTCCTCGATCGCAGTCACCGCCTCGTCGAGCACGTGATCCACAATGCGGGCGATCTGCGCCGAGGTCAGATTCGCCGTCGCCCGATAGACCGGCACCAGTCGACCGAAGTGCCACGAGGCCGGGTCCGCCTTCGGATCCAGCCACTCGATCCGCGGGTTGGCCATGTGGGCCAGGTCGTTCTCCACGCCGATCTTGCCGTACAGCCGCACCACCTGACCGCGCTCCAACCGCTGCCGCATGTGCGGAGCGTTAAACCAGGTGATCCGGGCGCGACCCGTGCCGTCGCTGATCGTGGCCCGCAGGGTGGACTTCACCTGGCGCCCGAAGCCCCCCTGCCAGCGCACTTGGTCCACCACGCCGATGATGGTGGCCGGCTCGTCCAGCCGCAGTGTGTCGATCCGTTGCGGCGGACCCTGGTCTTCGTAACGGAAGGGAAAATGCTGGATCAGATCGCCGACCGTCTGGACACCCAGTTCGCCGAGCAGGCGGGCTCGATACGGCCCGACCCCGCTCACAAACTGCACCGGCTTATCGAGGGGAGATTGGATCGGTCTGTCGATGGGGGAAGAAGACACAGCCAGCCCCAGATCGCACCACGCTATCGAATCGACAGACGCTCAAACGCGCGTCAAACAGAGCCGCGACCGCCAAGGAGCGGATCCTCCACGCACCGCCGTCGATCGGGAACACAACCGTCGACCGGCAACCGGCACATCCGCACCGCGAGCGCAAGAGAGCGGGCGCTGCATATCGCCGCCGATTATCACGGCGCGTCAGGGGATGACCAGCCGTGTTCCCGGCTTGATCTTGTTCGGATCGCTGCCGATGGCCTTGCGGTTCGCGTCGAAGATCCGCCGCCAGTTTTTCGTCGTACCGTAGTACTTCTGCGAGATCTTCTGCAGAGTGTCGTTCTTCTGGACCACGTAGGTCCGGGACGCCCGCTGGGGCGCTGCCGGTGCGTAGTTCTGCGGAGGCTGCTGGCGCGGCGGGGGTTGGGTGGCCTCGGCCTCAGTCAGCGAGGTATCCACGGCCGGTGCCGGCTGAGGAGCTGGTGCCGGCGTCTCTGCTCGAACAGGCTGAGGCTCAGGCGCCGGAACCTGACTCTCCGGGAACGGCTCGGGCACGGGTTCCTGAACGGGTGCCTGGGCGATCGGTTCCTGCCGCTGCTCCTGGCATCCGCTTACCAGCACCAGGGCCAGCAATCCCAATCCGACAGTCCATGCGGTTCGTGTGCGCATGTTCATTCTCTCCATGAAGGTTCTCAACCCGGACACCGATCATAACCCCGCGCGCTCCCAAGTCAATGTGCGAGTCACCCCTCCGGCGGGCCGAGAGCCGCCCGCAGTGTGGACATCGCCTGCCGGAGAATCTCGCGCTGCTCGGGCGGAGCCACGAGATAACGCACGATTTCGTTGGCCTCGAGGACCCGGTACGAGCCGGCAAACCGGGCGGGCTCCACACTCCCCAGGCAATCGAGCGTCTGAATCGTCGAGGGCACATGCAGCATCTCCAGGGTTGTCATGGACATCCCCGACGGTCGCCAGAACGCCGCTACCGCCCCACCGCTGTCCTTCTCGAAATAGAGCATTCGACCGCCACCTTCGACATCGATCCAACGTTGCAGCGTGGCATCGTTGAGCAACTCCGCCAGCAGGTCGAACGCCACCAGCGCCGGCCGGGGCGACAGATCAGCCTCGTGCAGCCGCTGGTGCCCGTCATCGTGAATCGACCGCGGCGGGTCCAGGGCCAGCGCCTCGCTGCAGATCATCTGCGCACCCGCCAACGTGCGAATCAACAGACCGCGAACCAGTCGGGATGCCGACCGGACCGGGTCTTCCGGTTCCGGCAACAGGGTCAACAGATCCGCCGCCTCGCCCGGCAGACCGCCGACCGACATCTCCCGCCACCGCCGAACCGGTTGACCATCCAGCCTCACCGGCACGCCCAGATCCCACACCGCGGCCCCCGGCGAGCGATGCCGTCCAACGCGATCCAGGTAGCTCTCCGCCTCCTCAGGATGTGTATCCCATTGCCTGCGAATGCCCCAAACCACGCTCGAATCCGGGGCCGCACCGGCTTGCCCCTCGGGCAGGTTCGCCAAACTCGACAGATCGGAGACCAATCGGCAACCAGGCGCCTGAATCGTCAGCACTTGGCGTACCCAATCCAACTCGCCTGACGCCCCGGACTCCGGCGCCGGCACCGACAGGCCGAACGGCTGCACCTCACTACTCGCCAACCAACGCTCGACGAAGGGAAGACGATCCTCCGGCCGACGTGGCAGATCGAGCCTCGCAACCGCCTGGACTCCCGTGTGCTCGCAGACCTGCATGAACACCTGCCAGGCGGCGAAGTCCCAATCCCGTGCCCCACGACCCAGGCGGCCGGCCGACACGTCGACCCGCAGCCAGCCCGAGCCAAGATGCGTCGTGAACCGTGAGACATTCAGCCCCGCAGCCGTGAGCCCGAAAAGGTTGCCCATGGGTACCGGATCGAACATCGCGATCACCGCAAGCGGCAACGTGGCTTGCGAGACGATGGCCGACTCGCCCGGCTGACCGGCCCAGAGCGTCGCCAGCACGCGGTAATAGCCTCGTGGCAGCTTCGCGCTGAGACGCTCGGTCAGCACGCCGCCCTCCGGCAGGACCGCCACCTGCGTTCGTGTGGCCACAACGCGATCCCACGCGTCGACCACGTCCACTGCCAGATGACCCACCGGGCCGGCCGGTTGGCCGCGGACCGGTTCCGGCGCGGACGTCGCACCACCCTCGATCATCGCCGCTCGAATCAAACTCGGATCCGCCACCAGCCGAACGGCGAACCGCACTTCCTCGCCCGCGTCGGCCAGGTTGCTCAGATCTCCAGGCTCCCGGGCGGGGCCCAACAAGCCAAGCTCCACCGGCGAGGAACCAACGTAGTCCAGGGCGATCGGCCGGTCTGTCAACGCCACCGCGTCCAGCCAGCAGGCGTTCGCCTCGGTCTCGCCATCGCCCGCGAATGAGAACACCAGCTCCGCCGTGGCCAACTCCGCATGCTCCGCGAACGTGGTCGCGCCTGCGGTCAGCCGACCCGTGTAACGCTGCCAACCCGAGGTCAGTGGGTAGCTCGCCTGTCCCAGCGTTCGTGTGGCCGTCCGCAACGTCACCGTCAGCATCGTCGTCCGCGCCGACCGGCTGTGGAACGTCAGGAACCACTCGGTTGGCTGGGCGGCCGGACCGGCCGGCTGCCGCGTCAGGTCCAACGGCCCGAAGATCACCCCCGCCGATACGGACAGCACATCCAGCACCAGCGATTGCGAGCCGACTGCCGCTTCACCGGCAAAACGCCAGTTCACAGGTACCGTGAGCGGATCGCCGTTCGGCCAGCGACCCGTGCCGCTCGTCAGGAAGGGAGTCGCGGCCGTCTCGAAGTTCCCGTCTTTAATGAGGTTAACAACCGGGCGGGCCGGGGCGTCCGGCGCCGGGGTGGCGATGGACTCGCTCCCGCCCGGCATGCGTGCCGCCGACACACGAAGCTCCGCCAGGGTGATCATCGCACCGGGTCGCTCCGCCAGGATGGAGAGCTTCACGCGTCGCAGCTCCGGCCGACACCGCAACCCATAACGCCGCCATTCCCATCCAGGCGATACCCCCGCAGCCAGCGGTAACGACACCAGCCGGGTGGCTCCCGAAGCGTCCGTCGCCACAAGCGAGATGTTCATGCCTTCCAGGGCGTCGTGCCGCTTCACCGATCGGCAGGTAAACCGCAGCTCCAACCGCAAGTAGCCCCCGGCCAACCGGGCGGCGTCCAACTCGCGCTCGATACCGCATACCTCCCGCATATCCGGCGGGCCGCGGAGCTCGATCGCGTGCAGACCCTCAAGCACCAGCGGCCGAATCGATGGGAAACTCACCATGTTCCAGTCGGGCACCGCCGTTGAGCCCGCCCGGGCGAAGTCCTCCGCCAGCAGCTCGACCCAGTCGGCGGCCGCGATCTCGTGGCGTCCGCGGGTCGCGTCGTCCAGCCGGCCATGGTCGGGCAGCCAATCGGCGGTGAGAGCCTCGCGCCGCGGGGAGACATCGACCAGGGTCAGCGGGACGGTGGGGTCGGCCGGCTGCTGCAGAACCTCGCTGATCGGCAAGAGGCAACCCGTCGCCCCCAGCAGACAGGCCGTCAGTGCGCCTACGCAGCATCGCTTGCGGAGAGGGACCAAGCTGCGTTGGGTGTGGTTGCTCATGCCTGTTTCGTGACTCGCCCTGCTGCCCGTCGAATCGACCCCAGCAGCGTCCGGATACCCGAACGTCTCAGGATGCAAAGATACTGCCTTGGAAGCAAGGTGTTAAGTGAACCAGCGAGCAAGGAAGATCGCGGGCGATCCCGGGGTGACAACCGGTTCGTCATTCCCGGTTGTGCGTGCGGTGAGCAGCAAGTCCAGAAACCTTCAGGCGGTAGACCGCGATGACGTACGCGCTCACGCCGCGAAGCGGCAAGCCGAATGGTGTGTTTGCCCCGCGAAAGTATACGTCATGCTTGCGCGGCCCCGGTCGCCTCTTTCCGTTTTTCCCCATCAGCCTTTCGCCTTCCCCACCTCACGTCTGCGGGGGATCGATCGGTGTGGGGATTTCCCAGGGGCTCAGGGCGGCGACCATGTCCTTGATCCCGAGCGGGCGCGGCAACGCGTACAGCTCGCCGTATCGGTAGCCGCAGCGCATGCCATCGACGCCGGCGGCACTGAGGATGTAATGCTTGATCCCCTCCCAGCGCTCGCCGGAGAACTGCGATTGGTAGCAGCGGACCGCTTCGAGCTTGCGGTCGAGCGTATTCTGGATGTCGACCACGAACTGGGCGGGGAAATGGTGGGCCTCCGCCGCCGACGGGATGGGCCGATACACCAGATGATCCACGCGATAGGGTTCCGTCCCGCCGAACCGGTCGTTCCAGCGGGTCAGTTGGGCGTAGAACCGGGCGGCCTCGGTGATGAGCTGGGCTTGGTAGTGGTCCGGGGAAGCGGAGACGGTGCGGCCAGCCAAGCCCACCAGAATCCGCGGGCGGTAGCGCCGCAGCACGGTCGCCAACGCATAGCGGGCGGCTGGCGTGTCCATCAGCTCACGATTGGTCAGCGGAAGAATCTCGCACACCTGGGCACCGAGGATCTTGGCCGCCGTCTGTGCCTCGGCCAGCCTGGCCTCGACCGATCCTCGAGGCGTCGGCTCGCCGTTAGTCAGGTGAACCATGCCCACCCGGTACCCTTGATCTACCAATGACGCGATTGTCCCGCCGCAGCCAATCTCCAGATCGTCCGGGTGCGGAGCGGCAAATACGATATCCAACAGCTCTTCACTCATGCCATCTGACTCACACCATATGCCCGCAACTCATCTCTGCGCCGTCGCTTCCTGCCCTCTCCCCCTACCTTTGGCCTTCAGCTTCCCCCCCCTTTCGGCCCGCCAACTATAGGTTCCCGCCCATCACCGAACAAGCCATCAAGCCAAACATGGCATGCCTGCAAAGCGCCTCCCCGGACGCTTGCATGCAGGCTGAACCAGGCAATCGAGGCGCTCCGGCGGCGTTTATGTTTCTTGGCTTTCTGGCCGAAGTAACAGCGGGAGGCTGGTGCGTTTGCGGTCGGAGACCGGCCGCGTCATGTGACACTATATGTTGTGCGAACCACAGAGGAGATCCGCTATGCGATTCTCGCCATTCTTCTACCGGGGCATGGGTTGCGCGTTGCTGCTGGCGGTGATATCGGGCTGTCCGGCTCCCGCGCCGGAGCGAACGAACAACCAGGGTGGTGGGAGCATGGTGACGGTGGCCGCCAAAATCCTTTCGGATCCTGCGGACCCCCCTATCGGCCAATTCAATGCCGACGAATGGCAGGTTGTGGCTGACAACCTGACGACCATCGCGGGCATGATCGGCGTGCCATTGCCCGCCGAGGTGGCCGCCCGGGATTTGTCGGACGAAGAGGCTGAGGTGATCGTGGACTTCTTGCAGGCCAACGGCGTAGCCAACATGTCGGACCTCACGGCCCTGGCTCAGCAGGTCGGATCGGGCGAAGTGGAGCTTCCCCAGACGTTGATCGACCTGGCCGTAGCCATGGGTTTCCATTGGGTATAGCCCGGCCCGCGTGCCTGGTGGGGTGCGTTTTCTGTTGAGGGGCAGGCCTCATTCGTGTGGGCACTGCTCTGTGAGCAGTGTTTTTCGGGGGAGAGGCACTGCTGACACAGCAGTCGCACGCGACGGCGCGTGCCTGCCCCCCAGCCGCCACGGTTCGCAGGATGCACTCTGCATGGTGCGGCTTCACCGGTCGCCCGTGCGGACACCGCCCGGTTTGCGTTATCATGCCGGGGCATGAGCCCTAATCCGCCAAGAGTATGCGTGAAGAGTGGTCGGTCCGATGAGAGCCGCGCTCGCCTGCCCTTCACCTCGCGCAGCGATGTCAAGGGTGAGGAAGCGGTTCCGCTGGGCCGCGCTGAGGGGAACCGCTCCCTGGCGGTCGCGGCTCCGCTTAGGGTTACGGCTCTGCCTAGGATGGCGGCTTTGCTTGTCATCGGGATGGTGGGGATCCTTCTGGTCGCGGGCACGGCCTGCACAACCCACCGCCCCACGGCCACCCGCGAGGCCGACGTGGCGGAGGATTTGCCGATCCTGTGGCAGAAGAGCGGCCTGTACTCACGTCTCAACCGTCGTGTCCGGCTCGTGGCCCGGGATGCCCGCACACTCGCCCAAATCCCGATCGCCGAGATCCCGGTCGACTTCCGCACGCAAATGGTCTTGATCGCGGGCCTGGGGCCCACGCCCAACAGCGAGCTGGGCATCGCCATCGTGCGGGTATGGCAAGAGGGCACCCGCATCCGCGTTCAGGAGCGTTCATTGCACCCCGGGGTGGACCGGGCGACCGGCCTTGAGCCCGCCAGCCCCTGGACGATCGCCATTGTGCCCCGTAGCGAGCTGAACGTGGACGGTTACGACACACGAGTACCCCGCGGTGCGTTGGCGGATCACCCCGGATCCCGATGATTGTCAGTGTGGCAGCAAAACTTCGCCGCGGGAGGCTCCTCGTCTTGGGGTGTCGGGGCGGCAGGGTTACCGGAGTCGGCGGATGGATGTCAGTCAACCCACTGATCGGGCGGAGTCTCGCGCGGCACTGGCCATTCTTCTGGACCGCCCTGGTCTGTCGGCGGGAGAGCTGGACGAGCACATCAGCGCTCTGGTCCGCTACGCCGACCGGCGGGGTCTTTCGCTCGACGCCTGTCTGGTGGCCCGGGATCGCGGCCGCATGGTTTCCGCTTGTCTGTGTATTGACTCACCTGGCCGGGTGTCCAGCGTGTTCATTCCGATGCTTGAGCGTTATCTGCGGCCCTCGGATGCCATACGGGGCTTGCTGAACGAATCCGCCCGCTTGGCCGGGCAACGCCGGGTTCAGATGATGCAGGCGATGGTGTCTCCGGACGCGGCCTTGGAGGCCGGGGTGTACCGCGAGTCGGGTTTTGATTGGTTGGCGGAGCTGATCTACATGGACTGCGACACCAGCCGACCGATTCGTCTGCCCAATGGGTTACCGGAGTTGCGATGGGTGTCCTACGGTTCAGGGACGCACGAACTTTTCTCGCGGGTGGTGGAAGGCACGTACGTTGGCAGTCTGGATTGTGTGGCCCTGAGCGGTGTGCGGGCGATCGAGGATATTCTGGCGAGTCACCGGGCGGCTGGCGAGTTCGATCCTTCCTCCTGGCTGGTGGGTTTGGCGGGCGATGAGCCGGTGGGCGTCGTGCTGGTGGGCCGGATTCCGGAGCGTTGGGCTCACGAAGTGGTGTACATGGGAGTCCTACCTTCTTGGCGGGACGGAGGTTATGGCACGGTGTTGCTTCGCGAGGCGTTGCGTCGGGCTAGGGACGCGGGCATGACGGTGCTGACGCTGACCGTGGATGCCCGCAACGTGCCGGCCCAGCGGTTGTACCGGCGCTTCGGTTTTTGGGAGACTTCGCGTCGCAGTGTGTGGATGCGTCTGCTGCCGGCCATGGAATCCGGCTCGAAGGCCTGATCTTCCTTGTGGAAGTGATCTGAGGGTTGTGTTCGGCGGTGACGAGACTTGCGTTCTTACCCACGGGTTATCCACACATGAGGCGGCGTCGCGTGGATAAGTTTTTTGTGGACGCGCAACTTCCGCAGTGGCCGAAAACTCGATTTCCACGGGTGTTGCGGTTCGCACATCGCCTGATTTTTGTGTTGATTTCATTAAAGGTCATCATTAAGTTACGCCCTGGTTCGACGACAACAGCCGTGGCGAGTGGAAGCCACGCGACGGTTCCAGGAAGGCGGAAGTAGCCAACCGGCAGGCGGTTTGGAGTATGATGATCAAGGGCGAAGTGACGATCAATTCTCCGCCACTCGGGCGTTGGTAGTGTTGCTCTGATCGCAGGACCGTGCCGACCTCACTCACGGGAAGGGAACCTGATTCCGTCTGTCGTTCCTGGTTGTATCCGCGCTCATTGACTGTTTGCCGGGAGTCTCCCTTTTTTCGCCGAGGGCGAGAACAGGAGCGGTGTGTGTTGGTTCCCCGCATAGATACCACGACAGCGATTCAAACGAAGATAGCCGAGCGATTGGGGCCGCAGAAGTACAAGGTGTGGTTCAAGAATGCCACGCAGATCGCGGTGGCCGCCGGCCATGTCAAGGTCAGCGCGCCGAACGCTTTCATCTGCGGGTGGATTGAGCGGCATTTTTCCGAAACCTTGGCGGAGATTATCGAGGAAGTCACCGGCCAGCCCCATGCCGTATCGTTTGGTGTGGATCCCAAGCTTCTACCGGCATTGAAGAAGCGGCAGCTCAATTCGCAGGCCGACTATGTCGCCAACAACCCCGAGCGGGTCGCCCGACAACGGCGCCGGCAGGGAACTCAGCCGGTGCGGCGTGTGTTGCGTGGGCGATTTGACGATCTGGTGGTTGGGCCGGCCAATGAGTTGGCGGTATCTGTCGTTCGGCGGATCGCGGACCAGGCGGGCGACGCTTACAGCCCGGTTTTCGTGCACGGCGGATGCGGGCTGGGCAAAACGCACCTGCTCCAGGCTCTGGCCAACGAATTGGCCGGCAAGCGTCCCGACTGCCGTTGGCAATACCTGACGGGCGACGAGTTCACCAACGAATTCATTCTCGCGATCCGCACGAACAACGTTGAGGCTTTTCGGCAGCGTTACCGGCCCGTGGATGTGCTGATCATCGACGACATTCATTTCCTGGCCAACAAGAAGGCGACGCAGGAGGAGTTTCTGCACACCTTCGACGCGATCGACAGCCGGCACAAGCAGATCGTGCTGGCCTCGGATACGCACCCGAAGCTCATTGGGCAGTTCAGTGAGCAGCTCGCCAACCGATTCATGGCGGGCATGGTGGTGCGTTTGGAGGTTCCGGACTTCGCGATGCGTTGTGAGATTCTGCGTCGGCGTGCGTTGGCGGTGACCGCGCAGCCGGTGCGCGACGACGTGATCGCGTACATTGCCACGCATCTGAAGGCCAATGTTCGCGAACTCGAGGGCTCGTTGCTGAAGCTGGCCATGTTCAGTGCGGTTTCTCACCAGCCGATCACGCTGTCGCTTGCCCGGCGTGCGCTGGCGGATTACATGGAGCGGACGCAGCGCATTCTGGGGCTCGATGAGATCGATCAGACGGTGGCGACCTACTTCGGGCTGACGCCCGCCGACCTGCACACGTCGCACAAGTCGCGCACCATCGCCTTGGCCCGGAACATTGCCATGTATCTTGCCCGCAAGCACACGGACATGAGTTACCCGGAGATCGGGCGTTTCATGGGCAACAAGAACCACTCGACGGTGATTTTGGCGAATCGCAAGATTACCAAGTTGGTCGCGGCGGACGAACGGGTTCGCCGGCAGACGCCGGCGGGCGTGTGCGAGGAGTCACTGCGCGAGATCATCGCCAAGGTTGAGCAGCAACTGGGGCTGGTGACTGGGCAGGCCAAGTGCGAAGTGATGCCGCCCCGGCAACCCAAGGGTGGTGAGGTTGGGCGAGCGGTGATCGAGGCCCGACGACTGCCGCCGGCTTACCGGCTGGGTGATACCTCTTCCGGGGCAATGGTGTCCGCCGCCGAGGCAGGGTCGCGCATTGCCGCCGGTTGAACGGCCTTGCCCATGGCGATCACGTACGAACGGGGCGGTGATCGCATGCGGCGATGACCGGTTTTTCCATGCCAAGTATTCTACAGCGACCGGCGCATCTGCTCGAGGCGGTTTTCGTCGACTGGGGCCGCGAGGCCCGCGCCCGCGGGCACGGCGAGCGTGCCATCAACGACCTCGAATGGTGTTTTGAGAATGCTGCCGCTGAGAAACTGCGGGCCGTTCAACGCGGCCGGGTACTGCAGGTCGTAGGCGCCGTACAGCAACAATGAGGCGGCCAGAGACAGGTCGGGGTCGGTCAGGCCGCTACCCAGGAACATGAGCCCGCGGTCCAGGGCCATCTCGATCTGTCGGCATGCGTCGGTGAGACCGGCACATCGAGCGGGCTTCATGGCCACGCCGTCGAGCATGTCGAGTTTGATGAACTCCTCCAGATCGGAGGAATGCACAAGGCTTTCGTCGAGGATGATGGGCAGGGCGCCTTGTTTCTTGAGTTTCTGGTAGCCGGTGATGCGATTGGGGCGCAGCGGTTGTTCGAGGACGGCGGCGCCGGCGTCGGCGAGTTTTGGGGCGACGGCCAGGGCGGTGGCTTCGTCGTAGCCGCCGTTGGCGTCGGCCCAGAGGAAGCCGTCGGGAACCAACTGTTTGAGCATGCGGCACAACTCGAGGTCGAACGCGGGGTCGGGGGCGACCTTGATGTTGAAGTGGCGATAGCCTCGCTGTCGGCCTTCCTCGATCAGGCGAGGCACGTCGTCGAGCGTTTTGGGATTCAGCGTCCAGCTCAAGGTGATGCGGTCGCGACCGGTGCGCTTCCATCGCTGGGCGGCGGTGCGGCCGAGGTGCTTGCCGGTCAGATCGAAGAGGGCCAAGTCGATGCCCGCCTTGCAGATCGGCTGCCCGGTCGAGAATGACGGGGCGATGATGGTGTTCATGGCCGCGTGGATGGCGTCGATGTCGAAGGCGTTGAGCCCGAGCATGACGGGTGTCAAGTAGCGGTCGATGGTTGTTTGGACAGTCTCGATGGTTTCGTAGCTCCACTTGTGGGTGGGGACGCTTTGGCCCCAGCCGACAGAGCCGTCGTTGGCGGTGATTTTGACGACGACGGTTTGGCGGCCGAGCGGTTCGCCTCGCGGGCCTTCGAAGAACTTGAAGCGACCGACGGTGGGGTAATTGACCGGGAAGGTCTCGATGCGTGCGATTGCGAGATCGGGCATGGTTTCACCCCTCGTGAATGCAGAGAGATACGCGGCCCCCGCCAGGCCGGCGGTCCGCGCCAGAAACTGCCGTCGTGTGGAACGTGCCATCATGGTTCTCCCCGCAGGACCCAACGGACTTGTTCGCGTCTCGGACCTGGCGAACTTGTTCGTGTCTCGGACCTAGCGAACTTGTTCGTGTTGTCCCTTTGCCCCTCCGTCCCTCTACCCCCTATCCAGTGAGCGGTCACCCCCGCCTCGAGTCTCGGTCCTTCCAACGACACGTTGTCTTGGTCCGCGTTATCCCGGGCGGATTGTGCGGTTGGCCGGATCGTAGACCATGCGTGTGCCGGCATAGCGGGCGTCGGCGGCGAGGATGGTCGCGACCGAATGCTGGTGCCCGTACTGGATATCGGCGTTGGGTCGCTTGCGGGAGCGTATGCACTCGAGCCAGTTGCCCATGTGGGACTCGTTGGGGTCGGAGGCGATTTTACGTTCCTCGATTTTCTTGGGATCGGCCCCGCCGGCTCCGGAGATGGTCCATTTTTCGAGATCCATGGTGCCGGCCGTGCCGTGGAGGGTGAAGTGCACGCCGAGCGAGTTGCCCAGCCCCATGGCCCAGCTCATGAGGTAGCCTTCGGGGTATTCGATGAGAGTCTGGAAGGTGTCGTCATGCTCGCGGCCGTCCTCCCAGACGTACACGCCGCCGTGGGCCACGGCACTGGCGGGGTAGGTGGAGCCGGTGATCATGTGCACGGCATCGGAATAGTGGGCCATCCACAGACCCGAGAGGCCGTTCGTGCACAGTTTGTAGAGGTGCCATCGCCGCAGGAAGCGAGGATCGAAGGGTACCTTGGGCCGGTTGAACAGGAAGGCGTCCCAATCGACGTCGCCGGGCTTGCAGTCGTCGAATCCGCGGGCCCATCGCGGCGCGTTGACGAACATGGCGGCTGAGATACGGTTGAGCTTACCGAGGATGCCGGTGGCGAACTCACGGCCGGCGGCCTTGAATCGTCCTTCGCTGCGGCGTTGGGTGCCGACCTGTACGACGCGTTCGTGTTGCCGTGCGAGGTTGAGGGCTTCATTGGCCTCGGCGAGGTTGATGGACATGGGTTTCTCGACGTAGACATCTTTGCCCGCTTTGAGGGCGGCGATCATGATGGGAGCGTGTCCGAAGTCGGGCGTGGCAACGACCACGGCGTCGAGGTCGTTGACTTCGAGCAAGTCCTGGAATCGAGTGAACTTCCGCGGTTCGCGGCCGAAGTGATCGTTGACTCGGGCGGCGCACTTGTCCAGGTTGGGCTTCCAGACGTCGCAGACGGCGATGATTTCGGCGTTATGTTGCTTGCTGAGCTTGAGGATCTCTCCGGTGAGGTACTGGCCGCGGTCGCCGGTCCCGATCATGCCGATCGCGAGTCGTTCGTTGGCCCCGACGGCAGCGTGTGCGGCGAGGGTGCCGGTGCCCAGAATGGCGGCGCCGGCGGAAGCGCTGGCGAGGAAACCTCGACGGGTGATCGCGTCTGCAGACATGGGGTTGTACCTCCTGCGTCATGAGTTGAGTGGCAGCCCGGCCTTGCGCCACAGGCGGCAGATTGGGGCGGCCCGGTTGGGGCAGTCTACCACAGGCGAACCATGGGCAACAGTGCGGAAACCAAGGCCTGGCGTGACCGAATCGCCCGGGGTGCCGATTTGCCGAGGACCGAGTCAACTTGTTCATTGACCTGTCCATCAGCCGATCGGTCAGCTCGGTCGGGTCGAGTTCGTGCCGGTGGTCAGAACGGCACCGCGAGCCGAACCTCGAGTCTGCGGTCGGGGGCGGTGACGAAGTTCGTGGCCCGGTATTCCAGGTCGACCTTCTGGGCATCTTCGCCGGGTTGCTCGAAGCGAACCAGGCTCGTGGACCGGGCGGGCAGTCGGATCTTCGCGGGCCGGGCGGAACCGGTGGATTCCAGCTCGATATCCAACTCGGACACGTTGACCACTTCGGCACAGACGTCTCTGCTGGAGCGAGCGTGCGGCGGGCGGATCTGCACGCAGGCGGCGAACAAGGCGGCGAGTTCGGGCTCGCGGCCGATGAGCTGGTTGCGATACCACACAGCGGTTCGGCCGGCTTCGAGGGCTTCGCGTAAGCTCTCGACGGTCTTGTCGCGGGCCAGAATCAGCGTCAAGGTGCGATGGTTCTCGACGGTGCGGGATAAATGGTCGTAGCTGGGGCTGTGAATGTCGGAGTAGCCGACGAGCACGAGGTTTTTCTCCAGCGCCCAGCCGTGGGCCTCGGCGTAGTACTCGTTTTCGTTGCAGATTTCGATGGCGTGCATCCACTTGCGTTCGTAGAGGGTGGTTTGCTCTTGGCCCCAGCGGCCGCGTTCGGGGCCCTGCCAGCCGGGATGATTCCAGGTGACGAACGCATTCTGCCGGTGGGCCTGCTCGAAGACCTCGTAGAAGTCTTTGGTGTCTAGGGGGTTGACGTCCTGGAGGAAGATGGCGTTGAAGTGGCCGGGCGGCGTTTCGCGGGTAACCTCGGCACCGCGGATGAGAAGGATGCTCTTCTCCCGAGCAAGGCCCTGTGCCATCTCGTAGGGGCGATTATGGGCGGTGGGTATGTCCCGTTTGAAGGGTTGGTGTTCGATATGGTCGGTGATCGAGATGGCGTCGAGCCCCTCGCGCCAGGCCTCATCGACGCGAAGGGTTGGCCAGACCTGACCGTCCGAGAAGACGGTGTGCATGTGCAGATCGCACTTGAGGGTACGTCCGTTGGGCAGGTCGGGGAAATGAATCTCGCGTCGGACATCTTGCCCCAAGGCGAAGGAGGGCATCGACAGCAGAAGAACCACCACAACCAGATTCTTGAGTTT
>Ga0209722_1000311_pt1 | contig 56614 bp, 47 predicted proteins | sample BioC12SIPDNA_2_FD_185745 | JGI IMG/M metagenome (GOLD analysis project Ga0209722, IMG submission 185745) | Anaerobic biogas reactor microbial communites from Washington, USA - Biogas_R1_A C12 SIP DNA (SPAdes) (version 2) | ecosystem: Engineered > Bioreactor > Anaerobic > Unclassified | place... | reverse complement strand
GAGGGGAACCGCGACACCGTCGTTGCGCTGCGCACCCACCTGGACCTGCTCCGTCACGAGCGGGAACTCCTCGACCGCCGCATCGAGGCGGTGCGCACCACCATCGACCGAACACGGAGAGGGGAAGCACTCATGGCACACGAAGTCTTCGACGGATTCGATCACACCCGGTACCGGGACGAGGTGGTCGAACGGTGGGGTGCCGACGCCTACGACACCGGCGACCGCTGGTGGCGCGGCATGACCGATGCGCAGCGGACCGATTGGCAGGGCCGGGTCGCGCAGTTGTCGCGCGAGTGGGCGGACGCGGCCCGCGCCGGTCTCGACCCGGCCGGGCCCGAGGCCCAGGATCTCGCGCGACGGCACATCGAGTGGTTGGCGTCGGTGCCGGGCACCCCCGGGTACGGAACCGCCGAGGGCAGTCCGCGCGAGTACGTGCTCGGTCTCGCGGACATGTACGTCGCCGACGACCGGTTCGCCGCGAACTACGGGGGCACCGAGGGCGCCGAGTTCGTCCGTACCGTTCTCCGCATCCACCTGCGGTGATCGTGCGCGTTTCCGGTAGCTGGGGCTACCAGAAACGCGCACGGCTGCGGGGTTCGCCTACCCTGGTCTTTCGTGACTGCTGCATCAGCGCCCCAGCCCTCCACCGGTGAGTACGACCTGATCGTCGTCGGCTCCGGATTCTTCGGACTGACGATCGCCGAGCGCGCGGCCACGCAGCTCGGAAAACGGGTCCTCGTCGTCGAGCGTCGACACCATCTCGGTGGCAACGCCTACTCCGAGCCGGAACCCGAAACCGGTATCGAGGTGCACAAGTACGGTGCGCACCTCTTCCACACGTCCAACAAGCGTGTGTGGGACTACGTCAACCTCTTCACGGACTTCACCGGGTACCAGCACCGCGTGTTCGCGATGCACGACGGTCAGGCCTACCAGTTCCCGATGGGGCTGGGGCTGGTCTCGCAGTTCTTCGGCCGGTACTTCACGCCGGACGAGGCCCGCGCGCTGATCAAGGAGCAGGCCGCCGAGATCGCGACGTCCGAGGCACAGAACCTCGAGGAGAAGGCGATCTCCCTGATCGGCCGGCCCCTCTACGAGGCGTTCGTCCGCGACTACACCGCCAAGCAGTGGCAGACCGACCCGAAGGAACTGCCCGCCGGCAACATCGCCCGCCTGCCCGTCCGCTACACCTTCGACAACCGGTACTTCAACGACACCTACGAGGGCCTGCCCGTCGACGGCTACACGGCGTGGCTCGAGAACATGGCGAAGGACGAGAGGATCGAGGTCCGGTTGAACACGGACTGGTTCGAGGTCCGCGACGGTGTCCGCGCCGCCAGCCCCGACGCACCCGTCGTCTACACCGGCCCCCTCGACCGGTACTTCGACTACGCCGACGGCAAGCTCGGCTGGCGCACCCTGGACTTCGAGACCGAGGTGCTGCCCACCGGCGATTTCCAGGGCACTCCCGTCATGAACTACAACGACGCCGACGTGCCGTACACCCGCATCCACGAGTTCCGGCACTTCCACCCCGAACGCGACACGTATCCGTCCGACAAGACGGTCATCATGCGCGAGTTCTCCCGGTTCGCCGGTGACGACGACGAGCCGTACTACCCCATCAACACCCCCGAGGACCGCGCGAAGCTCACCGCCTACCGTGACCGCGCCAAGCAGGAGGCCGCGCAGAACCACGTCCTGTTCGGTGGTCGCCTCGGCACCTACCAGTACCTGGACATGCACATGGCCATCGCGAGTGCGTTGAGCATGTTCGACAACACCCTCGTCCCGTTCTTCGAATCCGGTGTGCCGGTGGCGGGGGATGCGTCGTGAGCGTGGGAGAACTCGAGGAGAACACCGTGAGCACCGCGACCGGTCCGGCGCTCGGCAGGTCGCTGCTGCAGCGGATCATTCTGCCCAGGCCGGGTGAGCCGCTGGATGTGCGCACCCTCTACCTGGAGGAGTCGCCGACCAACGCGCGGCGCGCGCACGCGACGACCCGCACGACGTTGAACATCGGCGCCGAGTCCGAGGTGTCGCTGTGCACCTACTTCAACGCCTTCCCCGCCAGCTACTGGCGGCGCTGGACCGTTCTCGGTTCGGTGGTGCTGCGGCTCGAACTCACCGGCCACGGCCGCATCGACATCTACCGCAGCAAGGCCGACTCGAGCCGCATCCACGTGCAGGGCCGCGAGTTCCGCGGCGAGCAGGTGGTCGTCGAGTTGGAGACGGATCTGGGACCGTTCGAGGACGGCGGCTGGATCTGGTTCGACGTCACCACCGACACCGACGTCACCGTGCACTCCGCCGGGTGGTACGCGCCGGTCGATGCGCCGGGTGAGGCCTCCGTCGCCGTCGGTATCCCCACCTTCAACCGGCCCGCCGACTGCGTCGCCGCGTTGCGGGCGCTGGCGTCGGATCCGCTGGTCATGGACGTCGTCGACGCCGTGATCATCCCCGACCAGGGCACCCGCAAGGTTCGCGACCAGGACGGTTTCGCCGAGGCCGCCGCGCCGTTCGGTGATCGTCTCGCCATCCACGACCAGGCGAACCTCGGTGGTTCCGGTGGCTACAGCCGCATCATGTACGAGGCGTTGAAGACGACGTCCTGCCCGTACATCCTGTTCATGGACGACGACATCGAGATCGAACCCGACTCGGTGCTGCGGGCCCTCGCGTTCTCGCGGTTCGCGAAGTCCCCGATGCTCGTCGGCGGGCAGATGCTCAACCTGCAGGAACGCAGCCACCTGCACACGATGGGCGAGGTCGTCGACCGCAACGTGTTCATGTGGTCGGCCGCGCCGAACGTCGAGTACGACCACGATTTCGCGACGAAGCCGCTGCGCGACCGCGAGAACTCGAAGCTGCTGCACCGCCGCATCGACGTCGACTTCAACGGCTGGTGGATGTGCATGATCCCGCGCGTCGTCGCGGAGGAGATCGGTCAGCCGCTGCCGCTGTTCATCAAATGGGACGACGCCGAGTACGGGCTGCGTGCCCGCGCCGCCGGTTACCCGACGGTGACGATGCCCGGTGCCGCGATCTGGCACATGGCGTGGAGCGACAAGGACGACGCGATCGACTGGCAGGCGTACTTCCACCTGCGCAATCGTCTCGTCGTCGCGGCCCTGCACAAGCACGGCGACGCGAAGCCGATGGTCCTCGACACCGTCAAGGCCACCGTCAAGCACCTGGTGTGCCTCGAGTACTCGACGGTCGCGATCCAGAACAAGGCGATCGAGGATTTCCTCGCCGGCCCCGAGCATCTGTTCGAGTTGCTGCCCAAGGCGCTCGGCGACGTGCACGCGCTGCGGAAGAACTTCTCCGACGCGCGGGTGCTGGCGTCGTCGACGGACCTTCCGTTGCCGTCCGGTGCGGGTGTCGGCGCGGTCGGTGAGCCCGCCGGTGCGCTCGCGAAGGTCAAGCGGCTCGCCAAGGGGGTGGTGCACAACCTGCGCCCCGAGAACCGCGGACACCACGACCGGCCGCAGCTGAACGTACCGACGATCGACGCACGCTGGTTCCTGTTGTCGCAGGTCGACGGTGTGACCGTCACCACCGCGGACGGGCGCGGCGTCGTCTACCGTAAGCGCGACCGCGCGCAGGCGCAGGCGTTGCTCAGTGAGGCGCTGCGGTTGCGGCGCGAACTGGCACGACGATTCCCGGAGCTCGAGCAGCGGTACCGGGATGCGGTTCCCGCACTGACCAGCAAGGAGGAGTGGGAACGTGTCTTCGGTATCGACGGCTGACGCCGCGGCCCCGGTCGACGTCGACGCCGGGGCGGAACCCCGCCCGGCGTCCCTCGAGGTGCGGATGTTGCAGGCGGTGCAGGGCACCGTCGGGCGTGCGCCCGCCGCGACGTCGGTGGCGCGGGGCCTGTCGCATTTCGGTGAGCACGCTCTCGGGTGGATGGCGATCGGTGGCGTCGGCGCGCTCGTCGACCGTCCGCGCCGCCGCGAGTGGGCGGCCGTCGCGGTCGGCGCCGTCGGCGCGCACGCCGCGTCGATCGTGATCAAACGTGTGGTGCGTCGTCGCCGACCCTCCCACCCGTCGGTGCAGGTCAACGTGTCGACACCGAGCCGGTTGAGTTTCCCGTCGTCCCATGCGACGTCCACGACAGCGGCGGCCGTGCTGATGGCGCGGGCCACCGGACTACCCTTTCCCGCGGTGCTGGTGCCGCCGATGTTGCTGTCGCGTCTCGTTCTCGGTGTGCACTATCCGACCGACGTCCTGGCCGGTGCGGCACTGGGCGCGGCGTCGGCCGCCGTGGTGGTGCAGGCAGAGAAGAAGTTTGGAGAGCGATGAGCGAGGAACCGACCGTCGTTTCGGAAGCCCCGAAGAGTCTGGCCGCGGGGATCGTCAAGGCGGTCCGTCCGCGGCAGTGGGTGAAGAACGTCCTGGTGCTGGCGGCACCGATGGCGGCGGGCTCGGTCACCGACGCCGACGTGCTGTTGCCGGTGGCGCTGGCGTTCGTGGTGTTCTGCATGGCGGCGTCGGGCATCTATCTCGTCAACGACGCGATGGATGTCGAGGCCGACCGCGCGCATCCCACCAAGCGGTTCCGCCCGATCGCGGCGGGTGTGCTGCCGGTGCGGCTCGCGTACGTGATGGCGGTGGTGCTGCTCGTCGGCTCGATCGCGTTGTCGTTCGTCGCGAACTGGCAGCTCGCGGTCGTGATGGCCGTGTACATCGGTATTCAGCTGGCGTACTGCTTCGGGCTCAAACACCAGGCCGTGCTCGACATCTGCATCGTCTCGTCCGGGTTCCTGATCCGCGCGATCGCCGGGGGTGTGGCCGCCGAGATCCCGCTGTCGCAGTGGTTCCTGCTGATCATGGCGTTCGGTTCGCTGTTCATGGCGGCCGGGAAGCGGTACGCGGAGCTGCGGCTCGCGAACCGTACCGGCGCGAAGATCCGTAGGTCGCTCGAGTACTACACCGAGACCTACCTGCGGTTCGTGTGGACGCTCGCGGCGACCGCGGTCGTGATCTGCTACGGCCTGTGGGCGTTCGAGCAGGACGTCGTCGCCGAATCGAACTGGTACGCGATCTCGATGATCCCGTTCGTCGTCGCGATCCTGCGGTACGCGGTGGACGTCGACGGGGGAGACGCCGGGGAGCCGGAGGAGATCGCTCTCGGCGACCGGGTCCTGCAGCTGCTCGCCGTGATCTGGATCGTGGTGGTCGGCGGTGCTGTCTACCTCTTCTGACGTCGTGGACGGCGTCGACGACTCGGCGGTGGGCAGGTCGGGCACCGACCTGTCCACCCGGTCGCGCCGTCTGTCGACGGGAGTGTTCGCCGGGGGCGTCGTCGTCGCGGCGGTCCTCATGTTCTGGGGTGCGTGGGAGCGCCGTTGGATCGCCGACGACGGTCTGATCGTGCTGCGCACCGTCCGCAACCTGCTCGCCGGGAACGGTCCGGTGTTCAACGTGGGGGAGCGGGTGGAGGCGAACACCTCCACCCTGTGGACGTATCTGGTCACCGCGGCGGCGTGGGTGACACAGATCCGCCTCGAGTACGTGGTGCTCGGACTCGCGTTGATCCTGTCGACGGGCGCGGTGGTGCTCGCCGCGTTCGGTGCGGCCCGCCTGTACCGGTGGCGGATGCGCGGTGCGGCGGGCACCGTGCTGCTGTTGCCGGCGGGTGTCCTCGTGTACATCGCGGTGCCCCCGGCGCGTGACTTCGCGACGTCCGGGCTGGAATCGTGCCTGGTGATCTTCTGGATCGCGTTGCTGTGGCTGCTGCTGGTGCGGTGGGCCACCCCCGACCCGGATGCCGACGCGGGGGATCCCGGAGCGTCGCTGCCGGGCACCCCCTACATCCTCGGCACCGCGTTCGTCGCCGGGCTGGGGCCGCTGGTGCGCCCCGAGCTGGCCGTCCTCGCGGCGATCGCCCTGGCGATGCTGTTCCTCGCGCCGGGCCTCACCCCGCGGGTGCGGGTCGCGATGGTCGCGGTCGCGGGGGTCGTGCCCGTCGCCTATCAGATCTGGCGGATGGGCTACTACGGGCTGCCCTACCCCAACACCGCGGTGTCGAAGGACGCGGGTGGAGCGAAGTGGGCGCAGGGCCTCGATTATCTCGCCAACCTCGTGGGCCCGTATCTGCTGTGGTTGCCCGGGGTGTTCCTCGCGATCGTCGCGGGCATCGTGCTGTACACCTCCCGCGTCGTGCCGACGACGCCGACGGGCCCGGGCACCGCGCGGTTCCCGGTGCCGCGTGACGCCGCGGCGGCGAAGGCGCTGCTGCTGCGCGGTCGGCGTGCCCTGCGTACCCCGACCGCGACCGTGGTGTTCATCGTCGGATCGGGGCTCCTGCTGGCGGTGTACTCGGTGCGTGTCGGTGGCGACTTCATGCACGGTCGGGTGCTGCTCCCGGCGCTGTTCTGCCTGCTGCTTCCGGTGGCCGTGGTGCCGCTGCGTGTTCCGGACAGGTCGGAACGGCAGGACCGCCGAACGGTCGCGACCGCGATCGCGGCGGGGTTGATGTGGTCGGGCACGGTGGTGTGGGCGTTCTTCGCCGCGGGCACGACCGGGATGCCCGAGGGCGCGGTGGTCGGGCGGTCGGGGATCGTCGACGAGCGTGCCTTCTACGCACTCAACACCGGTCACGAGCATCCGATCCTGGCCCAGGACTATCTGGACTATCCGCGGATGCGCGCGATGGTCGAGGCGATCGAGGACACCCCGAACGGTGGTCTGCTGCTGCCGACGGGCGCGTTCGACGTGTGGGATGTCGTTCCGCCCCCCGAACCGATTCCGGAGGGCGGGGCCGGACACACGGTGTTCTTCCTGAATCTGGGGATGACGAGCATGAACGTCGGCCTCGACGTGCGGGTGATCGACCAGATGGGTCTGGCGTACCCGCTGGCCGCGCACACCGAGCGGCTCGAGGACGGCCGTATCGGGCACGACAAGGCGCTGTTCCCCGACTGGGCGGTCGCCGACTCGGGGATGGTCGACGTGCATCCCTGGCTGCCGCCGTACCTGGACGAGGAATGGGTCGCGGAGGCCCACGTCGCGTTGACGTGCCCGGACACCCAGGAGTTGTTGGCGTCGTCGAGCGCGCCGCTGACGTGGCCGCTGTTCAAACGGAACCTGCGCAACGCGTTCGAGTACGCCGGCTACCGGATCGACCGGGTGCCGGAATACGAGATCCAGCGGTGCGGACTGGAACTGCCCCCCGAGTGATCCCTCGCCGAGGCCGCCCGGATCATCCCGACATCGGGGACGATCCGGGCGTCGGTGTGACGCGCGACACCCCGGTTTCGAGGGCTTCCCGCTGGCGGCCCGATCACGGTCTCGCTAGGATCACGCCCGATAACGAATTCGTAACATCACCGAATGTCGGATTCATTGTGACGGGCCACTGTGGGCCTACGACCAGTTGGGACCGGGGTTTGTCTCAGGTAACGCCGTCCTTTACAGTCTTGACCGCAGTGTGACTCGAGGTGGTCTCCCGATGGCCACCCCCACTCCGGAATCCGTCGGGGGACGCGAACGCCGACGCCGCAGATCGAGAAAGTGAGCATTGTTCATGCGTTTTGTCCCTAGGTTGTCGCAGGGCCTTCGCAGGCGCCTGCTCGGTACCGCCGCAGCAGCGCTCGTCCTGCCAGTCGCTGCGGGCGTCGCCGGAACCACCTCCGCCCTGGCTGCACCCGCCCAGGCCGCACCGATCTCGCATCGTGCGCCGGCCGGGGGCTTCGAGGAGGTCTTCGTCGATTCGGACATGGGTCCGATCAAGGTCCAGATCCAGTGGGCCGCGCGCGGCGGTGACGCTGCCCTCTACATGCTCGACGGCCTGCGTGCCCGCGACGACGCGAACGCCTGGTCGTTCGAGACCAACGCGCTCCAGCAGTTCGCGAACGACAACGTCAGCCTGATCATGCCGGTCGGCGGCCAGGCCAGCTTCTACACCGACTGGTACGCGCCCAGCAACTTCAACGGCCAGGACATCACCTACAAGTGGGAGACGTTCCTGACCGAGCAGCTCCCGGACTACCTCGAGACGCGCGGCGTGTCGCGGAGCAACAACGGCATCCTCGGCCTGTCGATGGGTGGTTCCGCCGCCCTGACCCTGGCCGCGTACCACCGCGACCAGTTCAAGTTCGCGTCCTCGCTGTCGGGTTACCTGAACCTGTCGGCACCGGGCATGCGCGAGGCCATCCGCATCGCGATGCTCGACGCCGGTCGCTTCAACGTCGACGCGATGTGGGGACCGCCGTGGAGCCCGGCGTGGTTGCGCAACGACCCGTTCGTGTTCGCGCCGAAGCTCGAGGGCCTGTCGATGTACATCTCGGCGGCGAGCGGCCTGCCCGGTGAGCACACCAACCCGCAGACCCTCACCGACTTCTACAACACGGGCAACGCCATGGCGCTCGAGGCGCTGTCGCTGATCCAGACCCGTTCCTTCCAGGTCAAGCTCGCCGCCCTCGGCGTCGACGCGACCTTCGACTTCCCGGCGCGCGGCGTCCACGCGTGGAAGTACTGGGAGGACCAGCTCTGGAAGGCACGTCCGCAGATCCTGGACGCGCTGAACGCGCACTGATTCCGGACCGCACTGCACGACCCGGGATTCCGCCCGGTCGCTCCCGAGGAGCGGCCGGGCGGAATTCGTCCCTCCGGACATCAATTTTCCCACCGGTCACAGCGCGGCTCCCTCGATCCTGGGCTCCGACCGTGTACAAACGAGTCTCGGAAGCACACGGCGACGCGGCGATCCCGACGGGTGGAGCCGCACCGGGCGACGCGGGAAGCGAGCAGAGCAGATGCGAACTGTGCCGGGCGGCCATCGGGGAGGGCCGGACCTCGAGACGACCACGCCGCGATCCACCGGATTGCGGAGACGAACCCTCGCCTTGGTCGCCGCGTCCCTCGCGGTACCCGTCGCGCTCGGGCTGACCGCCACACCGGTCGCGACCGCTCACCCGGCGGCGCCGGCGCAGTTCTCGCAACCCGGGGCCACACAGGCGCCGGGTGCGGCGGTGACGCGGGTCGACTGGCTCACCGACCGCCGGGTCGCACTGTGGATCCAGTCGCCGTCGATGGGTGTGCCGATCCAGGTGCAACTGCTCCTCGCGCGCGACTGGAACCGGGCACCCGACGCGCGGTTCCCGGCCGTGTTCATGCTCGACGGGCTGCGGGCCCGCGACGACGAGAACGGCTGGACGCTCGAGACGGACGCCGAGCAGTTCTTCGCCGACAAGAACGTCAACGTCGTGCTGCCGGTGGGTGGCCAGTCCAGCTTCTACTCCGACTGGGTCGACCAGAACAACGGGCAGAACTACAAGTGGGAGACGTTCCTGACACAGGAGCTGCCCCCGATCCTGGAAGGCCAGTGGCGGACCACCGACACCCGCGGTGTCGTCGGGTTGTCGATGGGCGGAACCGCCGCGATGTTCCTCGCCGCCCGCAACGAGGGATTCTTCGACTTCGCGGCGTCGTTGTCCGGGATCCTCACGACGACCACCCTCGGCATGCCCGAAGCCATCCGGTACGCGATGAACGACGCCGGCGGGTTCGACGTCGACGCGATGTGGGGGCCACCGGGCAGCAACGAGTGGGAATCCCACGATCCGTACCTGCTCGCCGACCGGTTGCGCGGCGTGAGCCTGTACGTGTCGAGCGGTAGCGGGAGCACCGGACCCTACGATCAGCCGTCCGGTATCCCCGGTGTGAGCACCAACTACGCGGGGATGGGCCTCGAGATCCTGTCGCGCCTGACGTCCCAGGCCTTCGCGACGAAACTGAACAAGCTCGGGATCCCCGCGCAGATCGTGTACCGACCCTCGGGCACCCACTCGTGGCCGTACTGGGAATTCGAACTGCACCAACTGTGGCCGCAGCTCGCGAACACGCTCGGCGTCGAGGTGACGAAACCGGATTGCGGTACCGCCGGGCCGGTCGGTGACGTGGCGGCGGCGAATCCGTGGCTCGGTGACTGCCTGACCCCCGAATACCCGGCGGGTGCGGGTGTCGCGCAGGACTTCCGTTCGGGCCGGGTGTTCTCCGCGGGAGGGGCGGCGCACCCGGTGGCCGGTGCGATCGGTGGTGCCTACCAGGCTGCGGGCGGCCCGGCAGGCGTGCTCGGCCACCCGATCACCGAGGAGCGTGTCGCGCCGGACGGGCGCGGCCGGTACAACCACTTCGAGCACGGCGTCGTCTACTGGACACCCGAGCACGGCGCCCGGTCGATCCGCGGCGAGATCCTCGAGGAATGGAAGCGGCAGGGCTGGGAGGCCGGTCCCCTCGGATACCCGGTGGCCGACGAGGTGGGTACCCCCGATCAACGCGGACGAGTGCAGGCCTTCGAGATCGGCGCGATGTACTGGACCGAGCAGACCGGCGCCGCCGCCGTGCAGGGCATGATCCTCGACAAGTACGCGCAGATGGGCTACGAGACCGGCGTCCTCGGATACCCGAAGTCCAGCGAGCACATCATCACCGGCGACGGTCGATTCTCCGAGTTCGAGCACGGGAACATCTACTGGAGCCCGCTCACCGGTGCGTGGCCCGTCCGCGGGACGATCCTCGAGAAGTGGGCCGCCGAGGGCGCGGAGAACGGCCGGCTCGGCTACCCGATCAGCGAGGAGTTCCCCGTCGACGGTGGTGTGCAACAGAACTTCCAGACCGGATACGTCACGGTCGTCGGTGATGCCGTGACCGTCCATCCCTGACACGCCACGAATCGGGGCCGACGGGCGATGCTGCCCGATCGGCCCCGATCGTGCTCTGTAGCCTGGACCGCATCAGTGCACGATCGACTCGACAAACCTGATGTGAGGACACCACCACATGCCTGCACGGACCCGTTCGCGTTCCACCCGCGTCCTCGGTGCGCTCGTCGCGGCCGTCGCCTCCGCTGCCGTTCTGGCCGCGTGCGGCAGCGACGACTCCACCGCGACCAGCACCCCGTCGGCGACGACGACCACGTCCGCGTCGGCGACGGGCAGCGCCACGGCGAGCGCCGGTGAGGAGACGACCGACGACACGACCACCGACGCGACGTCCCCCGGCGAGCCCGGTGCCGGCGACGCTCCGGTGACGAGCCCCGGCGAGGCCGCGACCGCGCCGCCGCAGGAATCGGTGCCGGCCGTCGACGATCGCGGCGCGACCTTCCTGTCGGCGCTGCGTGAGGAGGGTGTCGAACCGTACGACGACGCCACCGCCATCAGCATCGCCGAGTACGTGTGCAACGCCCAGGCGCAGGGTGGCCCGGACAGCGACGTGAAGACGATGGTCACGGCACTCATCGGCAGCAGTTCCGTGGCCTCGGGTGCCGAGATCAGCGAGGAGGAGGCGGCGGCCGCCGCCGACACCTACATCAGCGTGGCCGGCGCGTCGTACTGCAGCTGATCGCTCGGCCACCGGACATCGCGGACAGGAAGGAACTCCACATCGATGGGCGCCAGGAAGCAGCGTCGCCGCGGGCGGACGTTCGTGATCGTCGGGACGCTGCTCCTGCTCGTCCTCGTGTTGGTGTTCTGGTACGTGCTGGCGGGCCGCCTCGATCTGCCGGGGCCCGCGCCGACACCGCCGTCACCGGAGGAACCGCAGGCGCAGCCCGCGTCCTGCCCGGACGTGCAGGTCGTCGCGGTCCCGGGAACGTGGGAGTCGGCGCGGGGCGACGACCCGTACAACCCGACGGCCAACCCCGCGTCCCTGATGCTGAACGTGACGCGTCCGCTGCAGGACCGGTTCGATGCGCAGCGCGCGGACGTCTACACGGTGCCGTACGTCGCGCAGTTCTCGAATCCGGTGGCGCTCCCTCCGGACGGCCAGCAGTCGTACAACAACAGTCGCAGTGAGGGAACGGCGGCGATGACGCAGTTCCTCGCCGATCGGCACGCGGAGTGCCCGCTGACCACGTACGTGCTCACCGGGTTCTCCCAGGGCGCCGTCATCACCGGTGACGTCGCCGCGCAGATCGGTGCGGGCAACGGTCCGGTGCCCGCCGACCGTGTGCTCGGGGTCGCGCTCATCGCCGACGGCCGCCGGGACGGCGTGTCGGGGATCCCCGTCGGGCCGGTGCCGATCGGGGTGGGTGCCGAGCTGTCCCTCGCGGGACTGCGGCTTCCGGGTATCACCATGACGGGTGCCCGCGAGGGCGGATTCGGCGAGTTGAACGACCGCACGTGGCAGATCTGCGCGCCCTCGGACAGCATCTGCGATGCGCCCGCCGACGCGCTCAATCCGACGAACTGGGCCTCCGCGGCGCCGCGTCTGCTCGAATACTTCAACAACCCGATCCACGCGATGTACAACACGTACGTGGTGGACGATGCGGGGACGACCGCGACGCAGTGGGTGGCGCAGTGGGCGCGGGAGAAGATCGAGACGGCCCCGTACCCTCCCGAAGAGTGAGGCCTCCCGACAGCTACCGGGCGGTAGTGTCGGATCTCACCACCCGGTACAATCGACAAACGCTCGCCCTTAAACTCGTCCCTCGGCTGCATCCGCAGGGTCCGGGGTGTGGCGTTCGATCATGGCCACAGGGAGAAAGGGTCGGATGAGTGCCGTCACCGGCATACGCGCTCGTGAGCAGCGCGCGGCCCGCGATGTTCCACGTCACCACGCGGTGGAACCGGAGGGGCCACCCGCTCGCCGGGCCTCTGGATCCGCGCTGCCGCGGCGGTGGGTGACGGCGGCGGAACACCGCGGCCGATTCGTGAATCGTCCAACCGCGCAACCACTTCGCGCGGGTTCCCCCGGGGGGTGGGACCGCGCTTCGCAGGCGGATGTGGTGGTGCCGTATCTTGAGTGCTTCTGGGGTGCTCACGAACGTGGTCTGCCTCGTGGAAGTGCAGCGCAGGACTTCGACCACGTGGATCTGTAACATAACCGTGACCTCGGGCCGATGGACAGAATCGACAGGTTGGTGGGTCGGAAGCTGTCGTCGCTGCCCGGGCGCGACGATCCACGAGCGCAAACGGGAAAAAAGGGGGCGCAACCATGTCGAGTGGTTGTGGATCGCTTCGACAGGGAGAAGGAATTGAGCGTCGGGTTCGAAGAGTTCATCGATGACAACGGGCAGATCGCTCTGCCGGAGGATCGCGACACACTGCTCGATCACCTCGAGCAGCACACGGCCTCCAACGGGGACGAGTTGGCCTACCGGTACATCGATTACTCCCGTGAACGTGACGGCGAGGTCCACGAGCTGACCTGGGCCCAGTTCGGCGTGCGGATGCGGGCGATCGCCGCGCGTCTGCAGCAGGTCACCGCCCCGGGCGATCGGGTCGCCATCCTGGCACCGCAGGGCCTCGACTACGTGGTGTCCTTCTTCGCCGCCATCTACGCCGGCGTCATCGCCGTTCCGCTGTTCGATCCGGACGAGCCGGGCCACACCGACCGTCTCCACGCGGTCCTCGGTGACTGCACCCCGAGCGCGATCCTCACCGCCACGTCGTCCGCGGCCGGGGTCCGCCAGTTCTTCCGGCCCCTCCCCGCCGCACAGCGCCCCCGCGTCATCGCGGTGGACGCGATCCCCGACACCGTCGCCGACACCTGGAAGCGTCCCGACGCGTCCCCCGACGACATCGCGTACCTGCAGTACACCTCCGGCTCGACGCGGGTCCCCGCCGGTGTGGAGATCACCCACCGGTCGGTCCTCACGAACGTCGTGCAGATGGCCGACTCGATGGAGTTGAACGAGACCTCGCGCGGCGTGACGTGGCTGCCGCTGTTCCACGACATGGGCCTGCTCACCGTCATCCTGCCCGCGATCGGCGGCAAATACATCACGATCATGAGCCCGAAGGCGTTCGTGCAGCGGCCCGGACGCTGGATCCGTGAGCTCGCCGCCGTGTCCGACGGCGCCGGCACGTTCGCGGCCGCCCCGAACTTCGCGTTCGAGCACGCCGCCGCCCGCGGCCTGCCGAAGAACGGCGAAGAACTCGACCTGAGCAACGTCATCGGCCTGATCAACGGCAGCGAGCCCGTCACCACGTCGTCGATGCGCAAGTTCAACGAGGCGTTCGCGCCGTTCGGCCTCCCGAAGACCGCGATCAAGCCGTCCTACGGCATGGCCGAGGCCACGCTGTTCGTCTCGTCCACCCGCAACAGCGACGAGGCCAAGGTCATCCACGTCGACCGCACCGAACTCAACGCCGGTCGTGTCGTGCGGGTCGATCGGGACGCACCGAACGCGATCCCGCAGGTGTCGTGCGGTTACGTCGCCCGCAGCCAGTGGGCCGCGATCGTCGACGCCGAGAGCGGAGCCGAACAGCCCGACGAGCACGTCGGCGAGATCTGGTTGCACGGCGAGAACATCGGCGTCGGCTACTGGGGACGCAAGGACGAGACCGACAAGACGTTCCGCAACCGCATCACGTCGCGCATCGCCGACGGCAGCCACGCCACCGGCGTCGCCGACGACGCGAACTGGCTGCGTACCGGCGACTACGGCGTCTACATCGACGGCGAGCTCTACATCACGGGCCGCGTCAAGGACCTCGTGATCGTCGACGGACGCAACCACTACCCGCAGGATCTCGAATTCTCGGCGCAGGAGGCCAGCACCGCGCTGCGTCCCGGTTTCGTCGCCGCGTTCGCGGTGCCCGCGAACCAGCTCCCCACCGCGGTGTTCGAGAACTCCGCGTCGGGACTCGAGTTCGACGCCGACGACGCCTCGGAGCAGCTCGTCGTCGTCGCCGAGCGCGCACCCGGAGCCGGGAAGGCCGATCCGCAGCCGATCGCCGACGCGGTCCGCGCTGCGATCTCGGCGCGACACGGCGTCACCGCCCGCGACGTGCTGCTCGTCCCCGCCGGGTCGATTCCCCGCACGTCGAGCGGGAAGATTGCGCGGCGCGCCTGCAAGGCCGCATACATCGAGGGGACGCTGCGCGGTGGGTACCGTCAGCAGGCGTTCCCCGACAGCGTGTAACCATTTTCCTTCGTCCCGGGTAGCGTGGTGGGTTGATGTCTGACACTGAAATGACCGTTGCGCAGCTGCGTGAGTGGTTGCGCAACTGGATCGCCGACACGACCGGGCAGCCGGTCACGCAGATCTCGGACGACCGTCCGATGGAGGAGTTCGGGCTCTCGTCCCGGGACGCGGTCGCGCTCAGCGGCGAGATCGAGGAACTGCTCGGTGTCACCCTCACGGCGACCATCGCCTACCAGCATCCGACGATCGCGTCGCTGGCCACCCGGATCATCGAGGGCGAACCCGAGGTGTCCGCCGACGCCGACGCCGCCTACTTCTCGTTCGGGGGGCCGGTCGGCGCCAAGGACATCGCGATCGTCGGCATGTCGACACGCCTGCCCGGGCACGTGGACACCCCGGCGCAGATGTGGGAGCTGCTCGCGGCGGGCCGCGACGGCATCACCGAACTGCCGGAGGGACGCTGGTCGGAGTTCGACGGCGACCCCGAGGTGGCCGAGGCCATCCGGTCCGCCAACACCCGCGGCGGCTACCTCGACGACGTGAAGGGTTTCGACGCCGAGTTCTTCGCGATGTCGCCGCGCGAGGTCAAGATGGTCGACCCGCAGCAGCGCCTCGCGTTGGAGCTGGCCTGGGAGGCGCTCGAGCACGCGCACATCCCGGCGAGCGACCTCAAGGGCGGTTCGGTCGGTGTGTTCATCGGCAGCTCCGCGAACGACTACCAGCTGCTCGCGGTCGCCGATCCGTCCGCGGCCGACCCGTACGCGATCACCGGCACGTCCACGTCGATCGTCGCGAACCGCGTCTCGTACTTCTTCGACTTCCACGGCCCGTCCGTCAGCATCGACACCGCGTGTTCGTCGTCGCTGGTCGCGGTGCACCAGGCGGTGCGTGCCCTGCGCGGCGGTGAAGCCGACGTGGCCCTCGCCGGTGGCATCAACATGCTGCTCGCCCCCGCCGGAACCCTCGGTTTCGACGAGACCGGGATGCTCACCGCCGACGGGAAGATCAAGGCGTTCTCCGCCGACGCGAACGGCATCGTCCGGTCCGAGGGCGGCGGCCTCGTCGTCCTCAAACGGCTCGAGGACGCCGAACGCGACGGCGACGACATCCTCGCCGTCATCGCCGGATCCGCCGTCAACCAGGACGGACGGTCCAACGGGCTGGTCGCGCCGAACCCCGAAGCGCAGGTCGACGTGCTGCGTCGCGCCTACCGTGACGCCCAGATCCTGCCGTCGGGTGTCGACTACATCGAGGCGCACGGCACCGGCACCGTCCTCGGCGACCCCATCGAGGCCGACGCGCTCGGTCGCGTGGTGGGTCGTGGACGTGACGACGACAAGCCGGCGCTGCTGGGCTCGGCGAAGACGAACTTCGGTCACCTCGAGTCCGCGGCCGGCGCGGCAGGCCTGATCAAGGTGGTGCTCGCGATGCGCGAGGATCGTCTGCCCGCCACCTTGAACTATTCGGCACCCAACCCGTACATCCCGTTCGAGCAGGCGCACCTGCGGGTGATCCCGGACGGCGCCGACTGGCCGCGGTACACCGGCCGCGCCGTCGCCGGTGTGTCCGGTTTCGGGTTCGGTGGCACCAACGCGCACGTGGTGGTGCGCGAGTACACCGGTCCGGAGGGGCAGGCCGATTCGGAAGCAGAAGCCGAGATCCTGCCGGAGACCGCCGAGATCACCGCGACCGCGACTGCGCCCACGGACGCGCAGTCGGAGGCGCGGGCGCTGCCGGTGCTGCTCGCGGTGTCCGCACCGATGCCGTCGCGTCGCCGTCGCGCCGCCGCGGATCTCGCCGACTGGCTCGAGACGGAGGCGGGCAGCACCACCGACCTCGCCGACGTCGCCCGCACCCTGTCGCGGCGCAACCACGGTCGTTCCCGCGCCGTGGTGATCGCCGCCGACCGTGCCGAGGCCATCGCCGGGTTGCGCGCCGTCGCCACGGGCAAGCCCGCGCAGGGCGTGTTCACCTCGGATGCGCCCGCTGCGAAGGGTCCGGTGTGGGTGCTGTCCGGTTTCGGTGCGCAGCACCGCAAGATGGCCAAGCAGCTGTACCTCGAGAACCCGGTGTTCGCGGCGGCCGTCGACGAGGTGGACGTGCTGATCCAGGACGAGTCCGGCTGGTCGATGACCGAGAAGTTCCTCGACGACGGGCAGGACTACGACGTCGAGACCGCGCAGGTCGGCATCTTCACCGTCCAGATCGGTCTGGCCGCGGTGCTGCGTCACCACGGCGCCGAACCCGCCGCGATCGTCGGGCACTCCATGGGTGAGGCCGCCGGTGCCTACATCTCCGGTGGGCTGTCGCTCGAGGACGCCGTCCGCGTGATCTGTGCCCGCTCCCGCCTGATGGGTGAGGCCGAGGCCGGTCTCGAGGGCGACGACATCCGTCTGATGGCTCTCGTCGAGTACACCGCCGCCGAGATCACCGACGTGCTGCCCGATTTCCCGCAGCTCGAGGTGTGTGTCTACGCGGCGCCCACCCACACCGTGATCGGTGGCCCGCAGGAACAGGTCGACGCGATCGTCGCGCGCGCGGAGGCCGAGGAGAAGTTCGCTCGGGTCCTGCAGACGAAGGGTGCGAGCCACACCTCGCAGGTCGATCCGATCCTCGGTGAGCTCGCCGCCGAACTCGCCGGCATCGAACCGCACCACCTGAAGGTCGACGTGTACTCGTCGGTCGATCGGGAGACGCTCTACAAGGCCGGTCACGAGGGCATCCACCCCGTCGAGTACTGGACCAAGGGCATGCGTCACAGCGTGTACTTCACGCAGGCGATCCGGCAGGCGCTCGGTGACGGACACACCACCTTCGTCGAACTCAACGCCAACCCCGCGACACTGATGTCGGTGGCCGCCACCGCGTTCGACGCCGGGGTGCAGGACGGTCAGTTCATCCAGACCCTCAAGCGCAAGGAAGACGAATCGCTCGGGGTGCTCACGGCACTCGCGCAGCTGTACGTGCACGGGCACACCGTCGACCTGCGCAGCCTCCTGCCGGACGGCCCCTACGCGGAGCTGCCACGAACGGCGTTCCTGCGCAAGCCGTTCTGGCTCGACGTCAACATCGGTGGGCGCGGAAACGGTCGCGCACCGGGTGCCCGCGTCGCGTTGCCCGACGGACGGTACGTGTGGGAGGTGCAGGCCTCGGCCGTCACCGACCCGGCCGCGCTCGTCGTCGCCGCGGCGTCGCAGGTGCTCGCCGACGTCGTGCTCACCGCGTCCATCCCGCGCGCGGGGGTGCCCGTCGTCGGTACCCTCACGACCACGCTGACACCGCATCCGGGCGGTGCATCCGTGCAGGTGCACGCCCGCGGCGAGGACGGGTTCGCGCTCGTCCACGAGGCCGTCGTGTCGTCGGGTGAGGCGCTGCCCGCGCCGGTCGTCGCTGCGGTCGTCCGCGAGGACGAACCCGCCGAGGCCGACACCGTCGAGGTGACGTTCGGCGACCGGTGGGATCCCGAGGGCACCCAGCCCCTCGAGGAGCGGCTGACGCTGATCGTCGCGGAATCCATGGGGTACGCCCCGGAGGATCTCCCCGCCGAGATCCCGCTGCTGGAACTGGGATTGGATTCCCTGATGGCGGTGCGCATCAAGAACCGCGTCGAGTACGAGTTCGACATCCCGCAACTGCAACTGTCGGCCGTCAAGGACGCGAGCCTCCAGGACGTCGCGAAGTACCTGCGGTACGCGGTCGAGAACCGCGAGGAGGTCGCGGCGCTCGCCGCGCAGCAGGCCGCGGAGAAGGACGCCGCGACGGCAGCCGAGGACGAACTCCCCGGATCCGAGGACACCGGGGTGGTCGCCGAGGCGGAACACATCCTCGATTCCACCGAACCCGCTCCTACCACAACCGAACCCGAGGGCAGTGCATCGTCGGACGGGGTGGATGTGCCGCCGCGTGACGCCGCCGAACGCCTGACGTTCGCGTCCTGGGCCGTGATCACCGGCAGGTCCGCGAAGGGCATCTTCAACCCGCTACCGACGCTCGACGGTGCCACCGCGGCGCGTCTCGCGGAGCGGCTCACGGAACGCTCCGGTGGTGAGGTCACCGTCGACGACGTCGTCGCCGCGTCCACCATCGAGCAGCTGTCCGAATCGGTGCGTCAGCACCTCGAATCCTCCGACCGCATCGACGGTCTCGTCCGCGCACTGCGACCGCGTCCCGAAGGATCCGACGCCGTGCCGGTGTTCGTGTTCCATCCGGCCGGTGGCTCCACGGTCGCGTACGAGCCGCTGCTGCGCCGTCTTCCCGCCGGCACCCCCATGTACGGGTTCGAACGCACCGAGGGCCCCATCGACGAGCGGGCGAAGGTGTATCTGCCGCTCCTCGAGGAGATCCAGGGCGACGGACCGTACGTGCTGTACGGCTGGTCGCTCGGTGGTGTGCTCGCGTACGCGGTGGCCCGGCTGCTGCGGGAGAACGGCAAGGACGTCCGCGTCGTCGGTCTCCTCGACACCGTCATGGCCGGGGAGAAGATCGAGGACACGCCCGACGAGATCCGTAAGCGTTGGCAGCGGTACTCGGCGTTCGCGAAGAAGACGTACGGGATCGACGCCCCGCTGCCCTACGACCTGCTCGCCGAGGCGGGCAGCGACGAAGAACAGATCGGCATCCTGATGGGGCTGCTCGAACTCAGCGGCGCACAGATCCCCGGCGGGATCATCGAGCACCAGCGCACGTCGTGGCTCGACAACCGCGCCATCCAGACCGCCGAGTTGCGCCCGTACGGCGGCGACGTCGTGCTGTACATGGCGGACAAGTACCAGGACGACGCGATCGATCTCGAACCGGCGTTCGCGACGCGGGCGCCGGACGGGGGATGGGGTGACGTCGTCGACAATCTGGAGATCGTCCACATCGGTGGAGACCACATCCAGATCGTCGACGAGCCGTACATCTCGAAGGTGGGGGAACACCTGACCCGGAAGCTGGCCGACATCGAGGCCTCGAGGAGCTGAGCCAAGTACATGACCACCACGGCAGAAAAGCTCGCCGAACTGCGCGCGAAACTGGAGATCGCGAACGAACCGGCCGGTGAGGCCGCGATCGCCAAGCGCGCCGCGAAGGGGATCCCCAGCGCCCGCGAACGCATCGACATGCTGCTCGACAAGGGCACCTTCGTCGAGATCGGCGCGCTCATGCGCACCCCCGGCAACCCGGATGCCTTCTACGGCGACGCCGTCGTCGTCGGACACGGACTCGTCGACGGGCGGCCGGTCGCTGTGTTCTCCCACGACCAGACCGTCCTCGGCGGCAGCGTCGGTGAGATGTTCGGCCGCAAGGTCTCCGCGGTGCTCGAGCACGCCCTCAAGGTCGGTTGCCCCGTCGTCGGCATCAACGACTCCGGCGGCGCCCGCGTCCAGGACGCCGTGACCTCCCTCGCGTGGTACGGCGAGATCGGCAGGCGCACCGAGCCGCTGTCCGGGCTGGTCCCGCAGATCTCGGTGATCGTCGGCAAGTGCGCCGGCGGCGCCGTGTACGCCCCCATCAACACCGACGTCGTGGTCGCCACCGAAGAGGCGTACATGTTCGTCACCGGCCCGGACGTCATCAAGGCCGTCACCGGTGAAGAGGTCAGCCTCGAGGAACTCGGTAGCGCCCGCAAGCAGGCCGAGTACGGCAACGTGCACCATGTCGCGGCCGACGAGAAGGCCGCGTTCGAGTGGGTGCGCCAGTACCTGAGCTACATGCCGTCGAACGCGCAGGAGAAGCCCCCGGTCATCAACCCGGGCCTCGAACCCGAGATCACTCCCGACGATCTCGAGCTGGACACGTTCATGCCCGACGCCGACAACTCCGGCTACGACATGCACGACATCCTGCTGAAGATCTTCGACGACGGCGACTTCTTCGAGGTGCGCGGCCAGGTCGCGCACAACGTCATCACCGGGTACGCCCGCGTCGACGGCCGTCCCGTCGGTGTGGTGGCGAACCAGCCGATGTACCTGTCGGGTGCGCTCGACGCGGACGCCGCGGACAAGGCCGCGCACTTCGTGCGGGTGTGCGACGCCTACGACATCCCGCTCGTGTTCGTCGTCGACACCCCCGGCTTCCTGCCGGGCGTCGATCAGGAGAAGATCGGCGTGATCAAACGTGGCGGTCGCTTCCTCTTCTCGTACGTCGAGGCGTCGGTGCCGAAGGTGACCGTGGTGGTGCGCAAGTCGTACGGCGGCGGGTACGCGGTGATGGGGTCGAAGCAACTCGGCGCCGACATCAACTTCGCGTGGCCCACGGCCCGCATCGCGGTGATGGGTGCCGAGTCGGCGGTCGCGGTGATCGGTCGCCGCCAGATCGAGGCGGCCGGGGAGAACGCACCGGCGGTCCGGCAGCAGCTCATCAACTTCTACAACGAGCACGTCGCCACGCCGTACATCGCGGCGGAACGCGGCTACGTCGACGCGGTGATCGAGCCGTCGGCGACGCGTCTGGAGATCCGTAAGGCGCTGAACCTGTTGCGCGACAAGAAGGTGTTCAAGAACCCGCGCAAGCACCACCTCCTTCCTCTGTAGCTACGTCCCGTAGCCGAAGCCTCCGCGAGTGTGCAGTTGTCGACGCGATCCGACACGGAAACCGCTGATAACTGCACACTCGTCGGGGCGCGGGTGAACGTCAACGCATGCGATAGCCGAGTTCCTCGCTGAGCCTCTCCGCGCAGGCCACGACCTGTTTCGCGGCCAGGTCGCGGAAGGACTCGAGAGTGTGGCGACCCGTCGACGTCGAACATGCGAGCACGCCCGCCGCCGTCCCGCCGGGCTCGAACACGGGAGCTGCGATCGAGATGAGCCCTTCCTCGAGTTCGGCCGCCGCCATCGCGTAGCCCCGGCCGCGGACCTGAGCCAGTTCGTCGCGGAAACTGTCGGCGTTGTCGATGGTCAGGGACGTCAGCCGCTCGAAGTTCGTGTCGGCGATGACGGCCTCCACCCGTTCGTGCGGCGCCCACGCGAGCAGTGCCCGGCCCATCGACGTCGCGTAGGCGGGCACGCGGGTGCCGACGGAGACGTTGATGCTCATGATCCGTCGCACCGGTACCCGCGCGGCATAGACGACCTCGTTGCCGTCGAGCACACCGAGGGACGCGGATTCGTGTGTGTGCTCGGCGATCTCGACGAGTTTCGGGAGTGCGGAGTCGACGAGTGCGTGCGAGGATGTGTAGTGCTGCCCGATGCTGAGCACCCGCGGTGTCAGCGACCAGCGGGACCCGTGCGAAGTGACGTAGCCGAGCCTCTGCAGGGTGAGCAGGATGCGCCGTACCGCGGGGCGCGACAGGTCGGTCTTGGTGGCGATGTCCGCGAGCGACGGGTTCGGGTCCTTGTCGTCGAAGGCGTGCAGCACCGCGAATCCGCGCTCGATGCTCTGGATGAAATCGCGCTCGTTACCCCGGGTGTTGCCTAGGTCGGTACTCGGCATGTCATCTCCTACCTGCAGTTCTTCACGATGGTCCCGCATCCGGTGTTGACAAGCTGTGTGACACCACGCACAGTATGTGTGTACGCAATGCGATCCGCAAGTACGCACAGCGTACAGCACCGGTCGCCCGCCGCCCCCGAGCCGACCCGGCACCCACTTTCCACACTGTTCTTCTCAGCCCCAGGAGAGTCCATGACCACCATCGAGAACCCGACCGCTCACGGCTCCGGCAACGCCGCCACCGACAAGTTCAAGTCCGAGCGCGTCACCGCCGACACCTCGGTCGAGCGCGCGGCGGCCATCTACAAGGACGTCCTCTCGGCTTTCAAGGACATCATCCACAAGCACGAGGTCACCTACGACGAGTACCGCGTGCTCAAGCAGTGGATGATCGACGTCGGTGAGTACGGTGAGTGGCCGCTGTGGCTGGACGTGTTCGTCGAGCACGAGGTGGAGGAAGTTCACTACAGCCGCAAGCATTTCAGCGGCACCAAGGGCTCCATCGAGGGCCCCTACTACGTGCCGAACGCCCCGAAGCTGCCGGCCGAGTGCACCATGCCGATGCGGGAGAAGGACGTTGCGGCCGCACCGCTGATCTTCAAGGGCCAGGTCACCGATCTCGACGGTAACGGGCTCGGAGGCGCCACCGTCGAACTGTGGCACGCCGACGAGGACGGCTTCTACTCGCAGTTCGCTCCCGGAATCCCGGAGTGGAACCTGCGCGGCACCATCGTCACCGACGAGGACGGCAACTTCGAGATCACCACGCTGAAGCCCGCCCCCTACCAGATCCCCAACGACGGCCCGACCGGCTGGTTCATCAAGTCCTACGGTGGTCACCCGTGGCGTCCCGCCCACCTGCACCTGATGGTGTCGGCGCCGGGCAGGAACTCCATCACCACCCAGCTGTACTTCCGGGGCGGCGATTGGGTCGACAACGACGTCGCAACCGCGACCAAGCCCGAGCTGATCCTGGATCCGCAGCCGAACGCCGACGGTGTCGCCGAGGTGACCTACAACTTCGCGCTCGATCCCGAAGCCTGATCCGTCTCCGGTAGGAAGCAGATCTGATGACGAATGCCGGTGTCCCCCAAGGGCACCGGCATTCGCCGTGAAGAAAGACCCCGTGTTCCGCCCGTCACACCCAGAACTGATTGTGAGCTGACCTCCGATGTCCGATCCCGACCTGTTGATCGTCTCCGTCGACACGACGATCGTCGACGTCCCGCTGATCCGGCCGCACAAGTTCGCGACCACCACATCGGAAGCGCAGCCCATCCTGTTCGTCGCGGTCACCACCGCCGGCGGGGTCACCGGATACGGCGAGGGCGTCGTCCCGGGCGGACCCTGGTGGGGTGGCGAATCCGTCGAGACGATGAAGCAGATCATCGACCGCTACATCGGCCTGTACATCATCGGCCGCGGTGTCGACGAGATCAGCGGCGTCATGCTCGACATCGAACGCATCGTCGCGAACGCGCGTTTCGCGAAGGCCGCCGTCGACGTAGCCATGCACGACGCGTGGGGTCGGGCGCTCGGCGTTCCCGTCGCGTCGCTGCTCGGCGGTGCCTTCCGCACCGGTGTCGACGTGCGCTGGGCGCTCGGCGCGGCACCCCTCGAGGAGATCGTCGAGGAGGTCACCCACAAGATGGAGCAACGCCTGAACTTCGCGTTCAAACTGAAGATGGGTGCGCTCGACCCGACCGTCGACACCGACCGTGTCGTCAAGGTCGTCGAGGCATTCGGCGGCGACGTCGGATTCAGCATCGACGTAAACGCCCGGTGGGATCGCTTCACCGCGTTGCGTCACGTGCCGGAACTCGTCGACGGTGGGGTGGAGCTCATCGAGCAACCCACCCCCGCCGACCAACTCGACGTGCTCGCCGAGATCAACCGACGCGTGTCGGCGCCGGTGATGGCCGACGAATCGGTGCAGACCCCGCACGACGCCTACCAGGTCGCCAAACTCGCCGCCGCCGACGTCATCGCGCTCAAGACCACCAAGTGTGGTGGGCTGCAACGCAGCAAGGAAGTCGTCGCGGTCGCGAAGGCAGCCGGCCTGCGCTGCCACGGTGCCACCTCCATCGAGGGCCCCATCGGCACCGCAGCCTCCGTCCACTTCGCGTGCGCCGAACCCGGAATCAACTACGGCACCGAACTGTTCGGGCCTCAGCTCTTCGCTGTCGAGCTTCTGCAGGCACCGCTCGACTACTCCGAGGGCCAGGTCCACCTGCCGCACGGACCGGGCCTCGGCGTGGACCTCGACATGGACGTCGTCAAGAAGTACACCCGCGACTGACCCACCACGAGAAGGAGACCGACCATGGCATTGTTCCATGTCCGCATGGACGTGCACATCCCCCGCGACCTCGACCCCCAGGTCCGGGACGAGACCATCGCGAAGGAGAAGGCCTACAGTCAGCAACTGCAGCGCAGCGGTAAGTGGCCCGAGATCTGGCGCATCGTCGGCCAGTACAGCAACATCTCGATCTTCGACGTCGACTCCGCCGACGAGCTACACGAGATCCTGTGGAACCTTCCGCTGTTCCCCTACATGGACATCGAGATCCTGCCGCTGACGAGGCACGGCTCCGACGTCAAGTAGCCGCATAACGTGCGTTCGCGCGGATCGAATTGCTTCGCTCCGCTGCAATTTCAGCCGCGCGAAGCAATCGGGTCCGCGGGAGACGGCGAGACAGCTGTGATAGGAAGAAGTTGATCGAGACCTGGGTGGGGTTGCCGATGCATTCCTCGGCTTCGCCTGCCATGACGGCACCGATCGCGGACGCCTCGCCGAACATCTTGTGGGCCCGGACGTCGTCCGGGTCGAGGGCGGTGATGGTCAGGACACCGTTGTCTATGACGCACGCTTCGAGTCCGGCGGCGATGCGCATCGCGTTCTTCGCGTGTGGTGGAAGGCGGGCGGAGCGCGCGGTGGGGCTGGTCCGGTTGGACAGTGCGGGCGGCACGTTCACCATCACCAACACCGGTAGTCGGGGCGCGCTCTTCGACACCCCGATCATCAACCAACCGCAATCGGCGATCCTCGGCATCGGGTCGGTCGTCGAACGTGTCGTGCCCGTCCGCGACGAACTCGGCTCGCTGCGGATCACCGCCCGCTCGATGGCGTACCTATCGCTGTCGTACGACCACCGCATCGTCGACGGCGCAGACGCCGCACGGTATCTCGCCGCCGTGCGACACCGGTTGGAGACGGAGGTCGATGCGGCGCAGCTGATGTGACCGTCACCGGTGGCTCGCGGGTCACAGCACGACCGCGGGCAACAGCACGGTGAAACACGCTCCGTGTCCGGGTCCGTCGCTGTACGCGCGGATCCGGCCGCGGTGGGCTTCGACGAGGGCGTGGGCGATGGTCAGACCGATGCCGCTGCCGCCGTGTCCGCGGTCGCGGGCGGTGTCGACGCGGTAGAACCGGTCGAAGATGTGGTCGAGGTGCTCCGGGGCGATACCGTCACCCGTGTCGGTGACACCGATCTCGACGTGATCGCTGTTCACGCGGCGACTCCGGACGGTGACGGTGCCACCCGCGGGGGTGTGGCGCAGCGCATTGTCGAGCAGGTTGCCCAGTACCTGACCGAACCGGTCGGGGTCGACCATCACGACCATCGAGTCCTCGACCGTCCCGTGCAGCGCGACGCCGTCGGCCTCGTACCGCTCCCGCATCGCGTCGACGGCCGTGGCGACCAGCGTGCCCGTGGCGACGGGAACGGGGCGGATGCGGGTGAGATGTTCCTCGGCGCGCGAGACGGCCGTGACGTCCCGGGCGAGACGGGAGAGCCGGTGGGTCGCCGCACGGAGCACCTGGCGTGTGTCCTCGTCGAAGGTGCGGATGCCGTCGTCGACGGCCTCGAGGTAGGAGTCGAGAGTCGCTATCGGGGTGCGCATTTCATGCCCGAGATCGGCCAGCATCCGGCGTCGGGTGGATTCGGTGGCGTCGAGTCGGCGCGCGAGTTCGTTGACGGTGACGGTGAGCGCATCGAATTCGCGACCGAGCCCCGGACTGCGCAGACGCGCATCGTAGTGTCCCCCGGCGATCCGGGCGGTCGAGGCCGTGACCTCGGTGAGCGAGCGTTGCACCCGCCGGGTGAGATACCAGCTCACCGCCAGGGCGAGCAGCACCGCGATGCCGACCGCCAGGCCCCACGCGAGAACGATCGCCCACGTGAACGCTTCCTCGACGTGAGCGGCCTGACTGGACGTGTGGTCGATACCGGCCTGCGCGAGGTGGTCGTGGAAGATCCCGGGGGCGAGGGCCGACGCGACCACCCAGGCGCTGACGGCGCACCCGATCACCACCGCCGTCAACGCGACGAACAGGCGTGTGCCGAAACTGGATCCGGTGAAGATGCGGTGCCGCGCGCCACGTCGAGAAGGGAATCGGGGGTTCATGTTCCGGTGCCCATCCGGTACCCGACGCCGCGGACGGTGCGCACGTAGCGCCCGCGTCCGGCGTCGTCGCCGAGTTTGCGGCGCAGATGACCGATGTGCACGTCGACCAGGTGTTCGTCACCGATCCAGCGCTGTCCCCACACCGCCTCGATCAACTGGGCGCGGCCGACCACCACACCCGGATCGCGTGCCAGCGCGGCCAGGACGTCGAACTCGGTGCGGGTCAGCGCGATCGGTCTGCCGGCGACGGTCACCTCGCGACCGTCGACGTCGAGGCCCAGATCGCCGAACATGACGGTGCGGCTCGCGGCCGGCGACCGGCCGGGCCCGGGGAGGGTGCGGGGGCGACGCAGCATCGCCTGGATCCGCGCCATGAGTTCGCGTGGGCTGAACGGTTTGGTCAGGTAGTCGTCCGCGCCGACGGACAACCCGATCAGTGTGTCGATCTCTTCGGTGCGTGCGGTGAGCATCACGACGTATGCGTCGGAGAACGTCCGCAGCTGCCGACACACCTCCACTCCGTCCAGCCCCGGCAGCCCGAGATCCAGGACGACGACGTCGGGGTCCACCTCGCGGGCGCGGGCGACGGCGTCCGCCCCGTCTCCGGTGATCGTGACATCGAATCCGTCGCGCTCGAGATAGGAACCCACCAGAGCTGCGAGCGGCAGTTCGTCCTCGACCACCATCGCCCGCAGACCGGTCGGTGGACGCTGCGGGCTGGCGGGTTCGGCGTTCGGCGCGGCCGTGGGATCGGAAGAGACCATGGAATCCATCATCGCCTGCGTACTGCGCGGGTCGCCGCCGCGGAGATCTTCTTGAGCAGATCTTCATACGCCCTCCACACGAACCCGGGGGTGCGTGCCCGACGCTGGTCCGGCACGGCACCCCACACGGATGTCGGGGTGCAGACCGTTCGAGAAGGGATCATCGGATGAACATCAGGGCTCTCGCTGTCGGCGCGACCGCACTGGCGGTGATGTTCACCGCGACGGCCTGCGGCGACTCCGAGACCGACGCGACCGTCGCGACGTCGACGGTCACCTCGGAGGCCGACGTCACCACGGAGGCGGCCCACAACGACGCCGATGTGATGTTTGCGCAGATGATGCTCCCGCACCACGTCCAGGCGCTCGAGATGAGCGACCTCATCCTCGCCGACGACGGCGTTCCCGCGGAGGTGCGGGATCTCGCCGAGCAGATCAAGGCCGCGCAGGGCCCCGAGATCGCTCAGCTCGAGGACTGGCTCGGAAGGTGGGACGTACCCGTCGACACGTCCGCCGGGCACCACGACAGGCCCGACTCCGCGGGCATGGCCGGCATGCTGAGCGACGACGAGTTGCAGGCACTTGCGGACGCGGAGGGGACCGAGGCGGCCCGGATGTTCCTCGAACAGATGATCGTCCACCACGAGGGCGCGGTCGTGATGGCGCAGACGCAGATCGACGAAGGGCGGTTCCCCGACGCGGTCGCGATGGCCCACGTCATCGTCGACACACAGCAGCAGGAGATCGACACGATGCACCGGATGCTGACGGAACTGTAGCGAGCCGCGCGGGTGCGCCCTCGCTTCCCGAGGACGCTTTCGCTTCCCGCGTCTGCAGTTGCGGACGCGGGAACAGGGAAGGTCCGCGGGAAGCCGTGGAGGGAGAATCGGCGCCGCGAGATCAGAGTGCGACGCCGCGGTTGAGGATCTCCCGCGGATCGAACACCTTCCGCACCGCGCGTTGCATCTCCGCGTTGACCTCGTCCAACTCCCGCGACAGCCAGCCCGCCTTGAGGCGGCCGACGCCGTGTTCGCCGGTGATGGTGCCGCCGAGTTCCAGGGCGGCAGCGGTGATCTTGTCGAACGCGGTGTGCGCCGCGGCCAGCGAGTCTGCGTCGGACTGGTCGAAGATGATCGTCGGATGCAGGTTGCCGTCACCCGCGTGCCCGAACACACCGATGGTCAGGCCGACGTCGCCGGCGATCTCCTCGATGATCTCGATCAACTCCACGACCTTCGCGCGGGGGACGCACACGTCGTCGAGCAGCCAGTCGCCGAGACGTTCGAGCGCCGGCAGCGCGAGGCGACGGGCCTCCATGAGCATCGTCGATTCCTCGACGTCGTCGGCACGTCCCACCTCCGCGCCCGCAGCCGTGCAGAGCGCCTCGACCTTCCCGAGGATCGTGTCGGCGTCCTCGGAATCGGCCTGGACCAGCAGCATCGCTGCGGCGTCGCCGAGCCCCATCTTCGCGACCTCGTCGACGGCGCGCAGCGTCGTGTTGTCGAGGATCTCCACCGCCGAGCAGGACAGTCCGGCTTCGGCGATCGCCGCGACCGCGGTGCCGGCCGACGTGAGGTCGGCGAACGACGCGGCCAGAGTCAACGGCGGCGCGGGGGCCGGTACGAGTCGCACGGTGATCTCGGTGACCACACCGAGCGTTCCCTCGGAGCCGACGAACAGGCCCGTGAGATCGTATCCGGCAACACCTTTCACGGTTCGGGTGCCGGTGCGCATCACGCGACCGTCGGCGAGCACCACCTCGAGCGCTTCGACGAAATCGGATGTCACACCGTACTTGACGCAGCACATTCCGCCCGCGTTGGTCGCGACGTTGCCGCCGATCGAGCACATCGCCACCGAACCCGGGTCCGGGGGGTACAGCAGTCCCTGTGCGGCGACGGCTGCGCGCAATTCCCCGGTGATGACTCCGGGTTGCGTGACGGCGAGCCGTTCGACCGGGTCGATGTCGATGATTCTGCTCATTCGGTGCAGCGACAGCACCACGCCGCCGTCGGCGGCATTGGCGCCGCCGCTCAGGCCGCTGCCGGCGCCGCGTGTCGACACGGGGAGCGACGCGGCATGACATGCGCGCAGGCAGGCCGAGACCTCCTCTGTGGTCCGTGGCGCGAGCACGGCGACGGGGGTGCCGGCGTCGGTCAGGCGCGACTCGTCGCGGCGGTACCCGATGACGATGTCGGGATCGGTGATGACGATGTCATCGGGGAGTTCGGCTGCAACACGGAGGAATTCAGGTGTGGGTTCGACGGTGTTCGCCGTCATCGGTGTGCTCCTACCGGTGGGTCGGGTGTTCGTCGGGCACCGGGGGTGTCGGTGGCCGACCTTGCCGCCCCAGCCTAGAACTGCCCCTCCCCGGTGAGCGAGTGTACCGTTCGATCGAATCGATCGAGCCGACGATACGTTCGCTCGCCCCGCCGGAGGCGGAACCCCGGCCGCGGGCGGAGGGGGAACCGGGGACGGAGGGGGTCGGGGAGAAGGCATACTCGGGGTATGAGTGTGCCGCTGCGCGACGTCTACGCCGAGCCGACCCTCGCCGATCTGTTGCCGTCGGTGCTGGCCTCCGCGGGGGTGGTGGGGGAGAACAACCGTCTCGGCCTCGCCGACTGCACGCGCACCGTCGTGTTGCTCGTCGACGGGATGGGATGGAATCTGCTGCAACGCAACAGTGCCGCGGCACCTTTCCTCACGCAGTCGCAGGGCCGGCCGATCCGCGCGGGGTTTCCCACCACCACGGCGGTCAGCATCGCGTCGTTGGGGACGGGGCTGCCGTCGGGTGCCCACGGCATCACCGGCTACCAGTCGTACGTCGAGGAGATCGAAGGGCCCGTCAACTGGCTGCGGTGGACGTTGGCGGGCACGGCGCTCGACCGGCGCGACGAGCTGGTTCCCGAGGAGGTGCAGCCCACCCCGACCGTGTTCGAACGCGGCGTCGACGCGGGCCTGGCGGTGACCACCGTGGTGCCGCGACAGTTCGACGGCAGCGGCCTGACCCGTGCTGTTCTGCGCGGCGGCCGGTTCGCGGGGGTGTCGGCGTACGGCGACCTGTTCGCGCAGGTCGTGGACGCGATCCACGCCGACGAGCGAAGCCTCGTGTACTGCTATCTCGGCGAGGTCGACACCCTCGGGCACGTGTACGGCCCGGAGTCGACGGAGTGGCTCGCGCAGCTCACGATCGTCGACCGGTTCGTCGAACAGCTCGCGGCGGCGTTGCCGTCCGATGCGCGGATGCTGGTCACGGCCGATCACGGCATGGTCGATGCGTCCCGCGGGCGCCGTATCGACTTCGATCACACCCCGGGGCTCGGGGAGGACGTCGCCGTCATCGCCGGTGAACCACGCTGCCGACACATCCACACCGACCACCCGGATCGGGTGCTGGAGCGGTGGCGCAACGAGCTCGGCGACGACGCGTGGGTGGGTACCCGCGACGACGTGCTCGCCGCCGGACTGTTCGGTCCGATGCCGCCGACGGCGCACGCGAGCCGAATCGGGGACGTCGTCGCGATCGGTCGGGGGGAGTCGACGGTGGTCCGCACCGACGGAGAATGGGTGATGGCGCGGCTCCCCGGTCAGCACGGTGCACTCACCGACGACGAACTGTTGGTTCCGTTACTGCAGGTGCGGTGAGGTGATCAGGGTCCTGTGCCGCCGCACCGATTTGTCGCATAATGTGTGCACATGGCTTCCGGGTCTTCCACCACGTGGCACGAACGCACCAGCACGGTCGCGCTGATCCTCCTGTGGGTCGTGCGGATCCTGTTCAAACCCATCCTGAGCCTGTGGCCGAGCAACGACTTCGGCATCGCCGTGCTCGGTCGCCTGTCGTGGCTGGTCGACCTGATCACCCCCACGCCGCGCACCGTGCACGTGACGCCCACCGAACTCGGCGGCGTGCCGGGCGAACGGATCATCTCGCCGAAACCCGTCGACGACCCCCTCGACGACGCCACGATCCTGTACTTCCACGGCGGGGGATTCATCTTCTGCGGGCCACCCACCCACCGTCAGCTGTGCACCCAGCTGGCCCTCGACTCGGGTGCGCCCGTGTACTCGATGGACTACCAGCAGGTACCCGCCGTGCCCATCGCCGGGTCGGTGCAGGACGCGATGCGCGCCTACACCGCGCTGCTCGACGTCGCCGACGACCCCACCCGCATCATCGTCGCGGGTGATTCCGCGGGCGGATATCTGGCGGCGAAGGTCGCCGAACTGGCGGCGCGCCGCGGCATCCAGCGACCGGCCGCCGTCATCGGATACTCGCCGCTGCTCAACCTGGATCTCGACGAACACGACCCGGCGTACATGGCGAAGGACGCGTACCTGCCGATCAAGGCCCTCGACAAGCTGCGGCCCCGCTGGTTCGCCGGACAGGAGGCGATCGAGGGAGAGCCGAATCCGGTCGACGCCGATCCCGACCTGTTCCCCCCGACCTTCCTGTGCGCCGCCGAATACGAGCTGACCAGGCCGGACGTCGAGATCATGACGGATCGCCTCGCCGAGGCCGGCCGCCACGTGGAGACCCACCTGTGGCGTGGACAGATCCACGCCTGGCCGGTTCTGGCACGCACCCTGCCCGAGGCGATGGAACTGATCGGGCTGAGCACGAGGTTCGCGCGGCGGGCCGTCGTCGCAGCGGACGACGATCGGACCGCCTGAATCAGAGGTTCGTGTCGGGCAGATCCGTCGACATCGGCAGGTCGGCGCTGTGCTCGTCGCAGGGACGCACGGGAGGACGCGGTGCGCCCGCGATGTGCGCGGTCATCGACAGCGACCCGTACTCCACCCCGTCGACGAGCACGTCCGGGTGTTCGCCGGATTCGGCGAGCAACCCCGCGACGTACAGCAGCGGCAGGAAATGATCCGGGGTCGGTACCGCCGCCTCGTAGTCCGGGTGTTCGCTCAGCGCGGCGATGTCGCCGGGGCGGTCGCGCAGGATGTCGGCTGCCGCGTCGTCGAACCGTCGCGCCCAGGCGAACCCCTCCCCGGGGCGGCGCGGATCCATCGCCCGCAGGTTGTGGACGACGTTGCCGCTCCCGATGATCAGCACACCCGATTCCCGCAGCGCGGCGAGCTTCGCGCCCAACTCGACGTGGTAGGCCGGCGGCTTGTACGCGTTCAGGCTCAGTTGCACGACGGGGATGTCCGCGGCGGGGAACATGTGGGTGAGCACCGACCACGTGCCGTGGTCGATGCCCCACGAATCGATGTCGCTGCCGACCCACGTGGGGTGGACCAGATCCGCGACCTCACAGGTGAGTTCGGGTGACCCCGCCGCCGGGTACTCGACGTCGAACAGTTCCTGCGGGAACCCGTAGAAATCGTGGATGGTGCGCGGCGCCGTCATCGCCGTCAATGCGGTCGCATTGATGAACCAGTGCGCCGAGATCGACAGGATTGCACGGGGTTTCGGTATGCACTGCCCGAACCCGGCCCACTCCCTCGTGTATCGGTTCGATGCGAGTGCGTTGAGTGGGCTGCCGTGCCCGATGAACGCGACGGGCATCCGTGCCGGCACGACGACCCCGACCTCACGACCCGACGCGGGGCCGCAACCACGCGACGAGATCGTCGAGGACCTGATCCTTCTCCGGTTCGTTGAACACCTCGTGGAACAACCCGTCGTACAGTTTCAACGTCACGTCGTCGGAGCCCGCCCGATCGGCGATGATGCGGGCCCCCGACGGGTCGGCGAGCGCGTCCTCGCTGCCGTGCAGGATCAACACCGGCAGCATCAGCCCGGGCAGCCGGTTCGGCACCGACTCCTCGTTGAGGACGAGTACCCGCGCGATGCCCGCCGGAACCAGACCGTGGTGCACGAGCGGGTCGTCGTCGTACGCCGCGACCACCGAGGGATCGCGGGAGACGGATTTGCTGTCGAGTTTCTGCACGGGTACGTCCGGAAGGTAGCGGCCGATCAGCTTCCCGAGTTCCACCACCACCTTCGGTGTGCCGCTGCTGACCACCACGGCCGTCCCCGACAGCACCAGCGCCGACAGACGATCCTGGTGGTCGAGGGCGTACGCGAGGGAGATCGCGCCACCCATCGAATGGCCGATCAGCACCGTCGGCAGATCCGGATTCTCCGATTGTGCGATGTCCATCAGCGTGTCGATGTCGTCGGTGAACTCCGAGAGTTCCCGCAGATGCACCCGTTTGCCGCCCGACCGGCCGTGGCCGCGGTGATCCGGTGTGTACACCACGAAACCCTCGCCGGTCAGTTTCTCGACCACGTGGTCGTAGCGGCGGGCATGCTCGCCGAAACCGTGGGCGAGCAGCACCACGGCCGTGGGATCGCCGTCGGGCGACCACCTGTCGTACACGATCCGGGTGCCGTGGGTGCCGGTGAACGATGAGTCGGTGTGCTGCATCGAGCGTCTCCTGCCGGGTGGGTCGACGGGTGTCTACGCATCCTTGCACGAGTATCCGTCCGGGTCTTGTGGACGGGCGCCGACCGGAGGAGCGTCGAGGAGGGGGTCATCGACGAGAGGATTCGCGATGGACACCGTGATCACCGAGATCGCCCCGGACATCTACCGACTCTCCACCTTCGTCGACGAGGCGAATCTGACGATGAACCAGTTCCTCGTCGACGGCGACGAACCCCTGTTGTTCCACACCGGGTACCGCGCACTGTTCCCGTCCGTGTCGGACGCACTCGCGCGAGTCATCCCGCTGGATCGTCTGCGGTGGATCACGTTCGGTCACGTCGAGGCCGACGAATGCGGATCGATGAACTCGTGGCTGGAAGTGGCGCCGTCGGCCGAGGTCGCGCACGGTGCGATCGCGTGCTTCGTGCAGGTCTCCGACCTCGCCGACCGGCCACCGCGGCCCCTGCAGGACGGTGAGGTGCTGGAGACGGGCAGCAGGCGGCTGCGGCACATCGACACGCCCCACGTCCCGCACGCGTGGGATGCCTGCCTGATGTTCGAGGAGACCACGTCGACGTTGCTGTGCGGCGACCTGTTCACCGCGTTCGGGAAGATGCCCGCGACCACGAGCGACGACCTCGTGGGCCCGGCGCTGGCCGCCGAGGACCTCGGCCACCCGACCGGGCTGACACCCGTACTGGCCCCGACCATCCGGGCGCTCGCGGACCTGAAACCGCGCACGCTCGCACCGATGCACGCGTCGGCGTACGACGGTGACTGCGTCACCGCGCTGGACGATCTCGCCGACGCCTACGCCACACGTTTCGCGGCCGCGGTCGAGGAAGCGGCCGACGGCCGCACACAATCCGATTGACGCCGTCGCCCGGACCGGTACCCTGGACGACGTGATCCAAGCGCTTCTCTTCCACTGACGACACCGATCCGCTTCCGTCGGCCACCGCCGACGGGGCGTCCCGACTCGTGTCCGACGGCCGACTCTGCGGCCGTACGCAAGAAGCGCACACCCATCCCGGAGAACACCCCTCGTAGAGGATCCACGGGATCCGTGTGCCTCCGTCCGGAGGAACCATGACCACCACCCTCACCGAACCTCGACGTGCCGGCGCCCAACTCGGCGTCACCGACGTCCACCTCGCCCGCGGCGGTCGCGCCGTCCTGCAGGGAGTCGACGTCACCGTCACACCCGGCGCGCGGCTCGGTGTCGTCGGCGAGAACGGCCGCGGCAAATCCACCCTGCTGCACGTGCTCGCCGGAACCCTCGCACCCGACAGCGGGCAGGTGCGTCGTCACGGCACCCTCGGCCTCGCCGAGCAGGAGATGACCGTCGCCGAAGGCCGCACCGTCGGCGATCTCGTCGACCTCGAACTCGCGCACGTGCGGGCCGCGCTCCGCGCATTCGACGACGCGCTCGAGGCGCTCACCGACGAGCATCCCGGTGCCGCCGACGCCTACGCGCACGCCCTCGACGTCGCCGAACGACTCGACGCGTGGGACGCCGACCGGCGCGTCGACACCGCGCTCGCCGCGCTCGGCGCCGAAACCGACCGGTCGCGTCCGCTCGCCGAGATGTCCGTCGGTCAACGCTACCGGGTGCGGCTCGCGTGTCTGCTGGGCGCCGAGCATGACTTCCTGCTCCTCGACGAGCCCACCAACCACCTCGATGCGGCCGGTCTCGACTACCTCACCGAACAGCTGCGGGCCACCCGCAGCGGGGTCGTGCTGGTCAGTCACGACCGCGCGCTGCTCGCTGACGTCGTCACGTCGATCCTCGACCTCGATCCCAGTCGCGACGGGCGACCGCGCCTCCACGGCGGCGGCTACACCGGATACCGGGAGGGACGCGCCGCCGAATACGGTCGCTGGGTCGACGAATACGACCGGCAACAGGCCGAACTCGCCCGCCTCGAATCCGATCTCGATGCCGCACGGGAACGCCTCGTCACCGGATGGCGGCCCGACAAGGGCACCGGGAAACACCAGCGGGCCACCCGCGCGCCCGCGCTGGTGCGGTCGGTGCGTCGTCGGCAGGAGGCTCTCGACGAGCATGCGGTCACCACACCACCACCGCCCCTGCGGTTCTCGATGCCCGCGCTCGGTGCGGTGCTCGACGACATCGAACCCGACGAACCACTCGTCCGTGCCGACGACGTGGCGGTCGCGGGACGGCTCGTCACCCCGGTGTCGTTGTCGTTGGGGGCGGGTGCCCGGCTCGCGGTGACCGGGCCGAACGGGGCCGGCAAGTCCACCTTCCTTGCCGTACTCGGTGGTCGCGCGACACCGACGTCCGGAACGCTGCACGTCGCACCGCCGGTGCGGGTCGGGTGGCTCGCGCAGGAGTCTCCGGCGCCGTCGTCGCGGCGGGTGCGGGAGGTGTACGACACGCACGTCGGGGAACTGGCCGCCTCCGGGACGGTGCCCGACGGCGAATCGGTCGACCTCGACGAACTCGGACTGTTCACCGGATACGACCTCGAGCAGCGGGTGAGCGAGCTGTCGATGGGGCAGCAGCGGCGACTGGACCTGGCGATGGTGCTGGCCGCACGCCCGCACGTGTTGCTGCTGGACGAGCCCACCAACCACCTGTCGATCACGCTGGTGGACGAGCTGACCGATGCGTTCGCCACCACCGACGCCGTGGTGGTGCTCGCCACCCACGACCGGCAGCTGCGACGCGATGTCGCGGAATGGCCGCACCTGCGCCTCCCCTGACCCGTGCGCGTTTCTGGTAGCCCCAGCTACCAGAAACGCGCACGGGGTGGGGTGTGCGGTCGGCTGCGCAACTGGTGCATCTCGTCGTGGTCGGCCGGCACGGCCCGAACCCGGTGTTCGTCGAGCGCGAGCTCCTCCCATCCGATGGGGTGAACACTCCCGCCGCGGCCCAGGAACGCCAGGGCCGCCGTCACGCGGAATTCACCCACCGTGGATGAGGTCGCGCGGACGAGAACGTGCGAAGCTGGACGCACCCGAGGTACGTCACCTGCACGGCGCCGAGCGTCCGTCGAATCGAGGAGCGTCGCATGACCGACGCCGACTCCCGCCGTTGGGTGTCGCTCGCCGCGACCTGCACCGCGGCGGGTCTGGTGTGGCTCGCGTTCGCCGACTTCGGGGTCGCCACGCCGACGATCGCCGACGTGATGCACGCCGACATGGCCGGGTTGCAGTGGGCGAACAATGCGTTCAGCCTCGTTGCGGGCGCGCTCGTGATCGCGGCCGGCCGGTTCGGTGACATCTTCGGGCAACGACGGATCCTGATGATCGGCATCGGTCTGTTCGCCGGTTTCTCCGTCGTGGCGGCTCTCGCCCCCGGCACCGAGGTGTTGATCGCCGGTCGTGGTCTGATGGGTATCGGTGCGGCCCTGATCCTCCCCGCGACACTCGCGTTGATCCCGCTGCAGTTCTCCGGGGCCGCGCAGCTCACGGCGTTCGGTGTGTGGCAGGCCGTGGCGTGGGGTGGGCAGGCGCTCGCGCCGGCGATCGGCGGGGTGATCACCGACGGTCCGGGATGGCGATGGCTGTTCTGGATCAACCTTCCGCTCGCCGCGATCGCGATGGTGGTGATCCGCTCGGCGACACCCGAATCCGGTCGGGGACCGGTGAACCGCAGGATCGACCGGGCGGGACTTGTCACGATCGGACTCGCCGTGTTCGCGTTGCTGTACGCCCTGACGGACGGGCCCACCGCGGGTTGGACGAGCCCGCTCGTTCTCGCCCTGTTCGCAGCGGCCGTGGTCCTCGCGCTCACCTGGGTGTTCATCGAACGGAGGACGGCGAACCCGCTCGTGAACCTGTCGCTGTTCCGGCTGCGGCCGTACGACGGGGCGCTCACCGCCAATCTGATGATGAACCTCGGTTACGCCGGTCTGAGCTACCTGCTGGTGCTGTGGTTGCAGAATGCCCGCGGCTACAGCGCGGTCCAGTCGGGTCTGCTCATGCTTCCCGCGCTCGTCGGCATCTTCGCGCTCATCCCGCTCGGTGGCCGTATGAGCGGCAGACGGGGAGCGCGGTCGCCCGTGTTACTCGGGTTGGTCGTTCTCGCTGTCGGCTCCGTGATCCTGGCCCCGATGAACGCCGGAACCGCACTGTGGGTCGTTGCGCTGGCGCTGGTCGTCATCGGGTGCGGGCTCGGTCTGCTGTCGACACCGGTGTCGAACACCGCGGTCGGTGGGGTGCCCGGAGAACTCGCCGGTGCGGCCGCAGGTGTGTTCAAGATGTCGAGCATGGTCGGTGGTGCGCTCGGAGTCGCGATCATGACCGCATTCACCCGAGGATTCGCCATCGCGGATTCGGGGGCGGCCGTGCAGGAGTCGGGGATGACCGACGACGAGGTCGACCAGGCGCATGCGGCGCTGGTCGACTCGTCGTCGTTCCGGGAGGCGTTGTCGCGGCTACCCGAAGACCTGCAGGCGAAGGTGACCGACGCCGTCGTCGACGCGTTCTCCCGCGGTCTCGGTGTCACCATGGCCGTGATCGCCGTCGCGGTGCTGCTGGCCGCAGTGATCGTGAGCCGGGTGTGGCCGTCGACGAGCGGATCGGCGACGACGACACCGGCGGGGAGATGATCGACGACGGATTCCGCGCACGGGGACGAACCCCGATGCCTCGACGTCGATCAGGTGCCCTGACCGCGGGCGATCGCCGCGAGCTCGGCGAGCCGTGACCGAGACACCGACCCCGGTTCCGTCGTGTACACGAACAGGGTCTGATCGGCTTCCCCGGTGACGTCGAGTGCCTCGTAGTACACGTCGATCCGCCCCACCAGTGGATGGTCGAGGCGTTTGATGCCGTCGCGACGCTCGACCACGCGGTGATCGGCCCACCACATGCGGAACTCGTCGCTGCCCTCCGACAGTTCCTCGACCAGTCGTGCCAGCAGCGGATCACCCGGGTGGCGTCCCGCATCGAGCCGCAGCGTGCCCACCATCGACGCCGCGATCTTCGCCCAGTCCACATACCGGTCGCGGGCGACCGGGTCGAGGAACGCCCACTGCAGCAGGCTGCGTCGCCGCGCCGGTTTCGCGGGGAAGTCGGTGAGCAGCAGCGCCGCGAGCCGGTTCATCGCCAGCACCTCGGTGCGCCGTCCCCGCACGAACGCCGGATGTTCGGTGAACGAGTCCAGGAGCCGGTGCAGCGACGGACGGACCCGCTGGACGGTGTCTCGGGCGGCAGCGGAGCGCGGTGCGCTCACCGAACGCGCGAGATCGAACAGATGCCGGGTCGCGAGTTCGTCGAGTTGCAGTGCGGTGGCGAGCGAATGCAACACCGACTCCGACGGGCGTTTGTGCCGGCCCTGCTCGAGGCGGGTGTAGTAGTCGGTGCTCACCCCGGCTGCCGCGGCGACTTCCTCGCGGCGCAGGCCGGGCACACGCCGCCGCGCACCGGCACCCGCGACCGGCGACACGAGCGCGCGACGGGCCTTGAGGAACTCCCCGAGTTCGATTCCCGAACGTTCACCACCGACAGTCAACGGACCTCCTCGCTCCGGTCCCGTCCATGATGCTCCACCCGGATGCTTCCCCGGCGATCCTGGGCATGGCGTACCCAGGATCCGTTGGGCACGGTCCACGGCATCGGGGCGGTGGAATCGCTGATGAACTGGAACGGACCGTTCACCTCCGTCGACTCGGGAGAAGCCGATGTCCCTGACCGCACCGACGTCGCCCGTCGATTCCGGGAGTGACGAACCGGACCGGTTGCTCGAACGCCCCGGCGTGCGTCCCGCGGGGATGCGGGATCTCGTCCGCGACCTCGGAGCCGGCTACGTCTCCAACGGGCTGATCGGGCTGATCTTCTCCGCGTCCGGACCCATCGCCGTGACCCTGGCGGTGGGGGCAGCCGGTGGGCTCACCGAAGCGCAACTCGCGTCGTGGGTGTTCGCGATCTTCCTGTCCGCCGGTCTGGCCACCGTCGTGATGTCGCTGGTGTACCGGCAGCCGTTCGGGTTCGCATGGTCGATTCCCGGCACCGTCCTGCTCGGCCCGTCCCTGCAGCATCTGTCGTTCGCGGAGGTCGTCGGTGCGTTCTTCGGTGCCGGTGTGCTCGTGCTCGCGCTCGGTTCCACCGGGGTGGTGCGACGGGTCGTGTCGGCGATCCCGATGCCGATCGTCATGGCGATGGTCGCGGCGGTGTTCCTGCGATTCGGTACCGACATCGTCACCTCCACCCGCGACAACCCGGTCGTCGCGGCGCCGATGGTGGTCGCGTTCGTCGGGCTCACCGCGCTGCCGGTGCTCGGCCGGTTCGTGCCGCCGGTGCTCGGTGCGCTGATCGTCGGCGTCGTCGCGGTCGTGGTGAGCGGCCAGTTCGTGCCGGCGGCGGAGGCCGGCGCGATCCTGGCGTCGCCGACGTTCACCGTGCCCGAGTTCACGTGGGCCGCGCAGCTCGAACTGGTGGTTCCGCTGGCGGTGACCGTGCTGGTCGTGCAGAACGGTCAGGGTGTCGCGGTGCTCCGGGCCGCCGGTCACCGGCCGCCGATCAACGTGTTCGCGATCGTCTCGGGGTTGTTCTCACTGGTCAACGCGGGGTTCGGGGCGGTGTCGGCGTGTGTGACCGGCCCGACGAACGCGCTGCTCACGTCGTCCGGTGTCAAACACCGGCAGTACACCGCGGCCGTCGTGTACGGGCTGCTGTCGCTGGTGTGCGCTGTGCTCGCACCGGGCCTGGTTCGTTTCCTGCTCGCGACCCCGGAGGCCTTCGTGTCGGCACTCGGCGGCATCGCGATGCTCGGTGCGTTACGGCAGGCGTTCGTCGTCGCGTTCTCGACGAAGTTCACCCTCGGGGCGTTGATCACCTTCGTCGTCACGATCGCCGATCCGAACCTGCTGGGCATCCATGCCGCGTTCTGGGGGATCCTCGTCGGCTACGTCCTGTCGCGGATGCTCGAACGCGACGATCACGTGTCGGCCCCCTGACCCGTGCGCACTTCTGGTAGCTCTAGCTACCAGAAGTGCGCACGGGTGGGGTGTCGCCGGGGGAGAGGATCGACGTCGCCAACGCCCGGATCAGGAACTCGAGCTCCGGCGACGGGGTCGTGCCCGACCGCACCACTCCGCACACGGGGACCCGCAGCCGGTGGTTGCTCTCACGCATGAACTTCAAGCCCTTGCGGGGGGTCTCGTTCGCGGTGCTCGCATACAGCACCGTCCACGCGCGGGGGTTGGTGAGCACCTCCAGCGTCGCCGTGTGATCGCTCGCGATCGCCGGACCCAGCAGCACCCGCCGCCCCACCTCGACGAACGCGTCCTCGACGACGCGGTGCAGCAACACCTGACTGCTGCGCGGCGGCAGCAGCAGCGGGTAGTGGGCGAGTTCGCCCAGATCGACCGTCGAGAACGCCGACAGCGGGTGACGGCTCGACGTGACCACGACCAGGTCTTCGACGCCGAGCCGGACCGTCTCGAGTCCGGGACGGTCCACTTCGCCGCGGATCAGCGCCAGGTCGGCCTCCCCGGACGCGACCGCGTTGACCCGGTCGGTGAAGTCCTTGATGACGAACTCGACATCCAGTTTCGGATTCCGCTCGCGCACCTGGGAGATCGCGTCGAGGCTCTGCGCCGCGAAGCTCATGTTCGCGCTGATGCGGATACTGCCGCGCGGCTCGTGCCCGACCTCGAGCGCCCGCGCTTCGAGCGCGAGGACCTCCTCGGCGATCGGCATGAGCCGCTGCCCCGCGGCGGTGAGTCCGACCGACCGCGTGGTGCGGTCGAACAGGGTCACGCCCAGTTCGCTCTCGAGTTTCGCGATCTGGTGGCTGATGGCGGACTGGGAGATGAAGCACCGCTGCGCGGCGCGCGAGAAGCTCGACTCCTCCCCGACCGCCAGGAAGTAGCGCAGTTGCCGGAAGTCCATCACACACCGATTCATGAGCAAAACAGATAACAGTCTTTCGAATATCCCAGGTTACTGGAGATGTCGAACCCGAGATACCTAGGTTGGACTCATATCGAACTTCAATGTGGAGGTATCGGGAGAATGACAGCGACCGACAAGGGAGAGGCCGACTTCGTAGACCGGACCGAGGTGGTCATCGTCGGATCCGGATTCGGAGCGCTCGCCGCAGCGAAGAAGCTGGGTAAGGCGGGTAAGCCGTTCGTACTGATCTCGGAGACCACCGAGCATCTGTTCCAGCCCCTCCTGTACCAGGTCGCGACCGGCGTCATCTCGCCCGGCGAGATCGCCCCGTCCGTCCGCGCGATCCTCGCCAAGTACCCGAACGCCGACGTTCGACTGGGCCGCGTCGTCGACGTGAATCCCGACGACAACACCGTCGTGTACGAGTCGCACGGCCAGCGCCACACCCTCGGCTACGAGCAGCTCATCGCCGCGACCGGCGCGCGGCAGGCGTACTTCGGCCGCGACGAGTTCGCCGACGTCACGTACGCCCTCAAGACCGTCGACGACGCCGACCGGCTCCGTCGCCAGATCGTGCGATGCTTCGAGGAAGCCCACACCACGACCGACGCCGAGCGCCGCAAGAATCTGCTCAGCTTCATCGTGGTCGGTGCCGGCCCGACCGGTGTCGAGCTCGCCGGTCAGATCAAGGAACTCGCCAAGCGTTACTTCGGGGAGTCGGTGCACAACGTCGACCCGGCCGACGTGACGGTCACCCTCGTCGAGGGCGCCGACAAGGTGCTGCCGCCGTTCGGAGGCAAGCTCAGCGAGTACTCGAAGGACTCCCTCGAGAAGGCCGGTGTCGACGTCGTCCTCAACACCCTCGTCACGGACATCGACGAGTCCGGCGCCACGCTGAAGACCGCCGGCAGCGACGAGACCCGCCGGCTCACCGCGGAGACGATCATCTGGTCGGCGGGCATCCAGGCCAACGACTTCGCGGGTGTCCTCGCCGAGCGCACGGGTTGCGAGACGGTCCGCGGTGGTCGGCTGCTCGTCGACGACGACTTCACCGTCGGCAGCGCCGACAACATCTACGCCATCGGCGACATGGTGACCCTGAACAATCTGCCCGCGCAGTCGCCGTTCGCGATGCAGGGCGGCCGGCACGTCGCGAAGATGATCCTCGGCAAGATCCCCGCGGGTACACCGTTCAAGTACCGCGACAAGGGCAGCATGGCGATCATCAACCGCTTCAGCGCGATCACGCGGGTCGGCCGGATCCAGCTCACCGGTTTCATCGCGTGGGTGTTGTGGCTCGCCGTGCACCTCGTGTACCTGGTGGGCTTCCGCAACCGCTACATCGCCGTCATGTCGTGGTGCGGTTCGTTCCTCGGCCGCCGGCGCCCGCACTTCTACTACGCGCAGGAGACACCGCGACCGGCCGACGAGAAGCCTCGACCGGCACAACCGGCGACGGCCGCCTCCGCCGGCACGAAACCGAGCGCGAACAACGGCTCGAAGAGCCCGACCAAGAAGAACCGCGGTGCGAACCGCAAGAAGGTTCCGGTGCCCGTCTCCTGACGGGACCGACGACCGACCCGGGGAAGGCCTGATCGCTGCGGCGATCGGGCCTTCCGGCATCGTGGATCCGGATCTGCGCAGCAGCCGGGGTCCGCACGTCGCCGTGGTGTCCGACAACGGCGACGTCGGGGTGTTGTGGCGCGTGGCGCGCCGAGAGTGCCTGCGTGCGTTACGTGCATCGAGCATGTATATGTAGTCCAGGGGGTCGCACACCCAGTCCGCACATTCCGTGCACGGTTTCCGGTTGTCGCGCTCTCGTTCCCATCCGAGAGGAGCCGATGTGTCGATTCGTTCCACATCCAACGTGTCCCGCGGACGCGCACAGCAGGCGCAGCGGCCCACCCGCCGTGCCGACCACGACGGTCCGTCGTTCACCGAACTCATCCATTCGCGGCTGTTCTCGAGCTACGAACCGCCGCGCGGTGAACGTTCCGGGGCTGCGTGACGGGTGCCGCCGGTCGGTGATCGGGAGGCTTCCGCAGCCGAACGGTTCACCGGCCACCGCGCCGTAGGGCACACTGTGCAGGTATGAGTTCCACCGCGTCCCGTACCACCCGCATCGTCCTCGCTTCCCGCCCGGACGGAGCGCCCACCGTCGACAATTTCCGCACGGAGGTTGTCGATCTTCCTTCGTTGGGGCACGGTGACGTGCTCGTCCGGACGGTGTATCTGTCGCTGGACCCGTACATGCGGGGGCGGATGAGCACGGCCAAATCGTATGCACCGCCCGTCGAACTCGGCGAGGTGATGGTCGGTGGCACGGTCGGGCAGGTCGTCGAATCCCGGCACCGTGACCTCGAGGTCGGAGACTACGTGCTCGCCGGGGCGGGCTGGCAGTCGCACGCCGTCCTGGACGCGACCACCGTGCGTCGCCTCGATCCGGAGGCGGCGCCGCTGTCCACGGCGCTGGGGGTGCTCGGGATGCCCGGGTTCACCGCCTACGCGGGGATGCGCAAGATCGGGCAGCCGCAGCACGGTGAGACCGTGGTCGTCGCCGCCGCGACCGGCCCGGTGGGGTCGGCGGTCGGGCAGATCGCGAAACTGAACGGTGCGCGCGCCGTGGGTATCGCCGGCGGCCCCGACAAGTGCCGGGCGCTGATCGACGACTTCGGGTTCGATGTGGCCCTCGATCACCGGGATCCCGACTTCGCCGCGAACCTGGCGGCTGCCGCGCCGCGCGGTATCGACGTGTATTTCGAGAACGTCGGTGGTCATGTCGCCGACGCGGTGCTTCCGCTGCTCAATCGGTACGCGCGCGTGCCGGTGTGCGGGCTGGTGGCCCAGTACAACGGGGTCGAATCCGACCGGCGCGACAGGTTACCGGCGTTCTTCTCCCAGATCCTCGTCAAGAGCCTGACGGTGCGCGGATTCATCCAGTCGGAGTTCGCGGCCGAACTGTCCGCCGATTTCCTGCGCGAGGCGACGCAGTGGGTGCGCACCGGCAAGTTGAGGTACCGGGAGGACATCGTCGACGGGCTGGAGAACGCACCGTCGGCGTTCCTGGGTCTGCTCGAGGGGAAGAACTTCGGGAAGTTGCTGATCCGGGTCGCGCCGGAGACGTAGGGTTCCGGACCGCACCCCGGCCGCGTCGTGGGGCGCGGCCGGGGCCGTTTCGTCAGGCGATGCGCTCGAAGACCGCGGCGAGGCCCTGACCGCCGCCGATGCACATGGTTTCCAGACCGTATCGGCCGCCGCGCCGGTCCAGTTCGCGCAGGAGGGTCGCGAGGATGCGGGCGCCGGTCGCGCCGACGGGGTGACCGAGGGAGATGCCCGACCCGTTCGGGTTGAGGCGTGTGTCGTCGGCGTCGATGCCCCACGATCGGATCACGGCGAGGGTCTGCGCGGCGAACGCCTCGTTGAGTTCGATGACGTCCATGTCGGCGAGGGTCAACCCGAGACGACCGAGGGCTTTCTCGGTGGCCGGCACCGGGCCGATGCCCATGGTGCGCGGGGGAACTCCGGCGACGGCCCAGCTCGCGAGGCGGGCGAGGGGGCGCAGGCCGAGCTGGTCGGCCTTGCGGGCGGTGGTGACGATCGCGAGGGCGGCGCCGTCGTTCTGGCCACTGGCGTTGCCCGCGGTGACGGTGGCGTCGGGATCCTGCCTGCCCATGATCGGACGCAGTGTCGCGAGGGAGTCGACATCGGTGTCGGCACGCGGGTGTTCGTCGGTGTCGACGACGAGCGGGTCGCCCTTGCGTTGCGGCACGGTCACCGGAACGATCTCCTGGGCGAAGATCCCGTTGCGTTGCGCGGCGACGGCGCGCCGGTGCGACTGCACGGCGAGGGCGTCCTGGTCGGCTCGGCTGATGCCGAATTCGGCGCGCAGGTTCTCGGCCGTTTCGATCATGCCGCCGGGGACGGGGAAGTCGCGACCGCCGGCGGTGACGCGGGCGCGGGCGAGCCGGTCGTTCAGCGCGACGGCGTCACCGCGGACACCCCACCGCATTCCGGTGGCGTAGAACTCGGCGCGGCTCATGGATTCGGTGCCGCCCGCGAGGATCAGGTCGCTGCCGCCGCTCTGCACCTGCATGACGGCCTGCAGGATCGCCTGCAGACCCGACCCGCAGCGGCGGTCCACCTGTATTCCCGGAACATCCACGCCCAGACCGGAATTGAGTGCGGCGATGCGTCCGATGGCGGGGTTCTCGCCGCTGGGGGAGGCCTGGCCGAGGATGACGTCGTCGACGTCGGATCCGCTGATGCCGGTGCGGGTGACGAGTTCGCGGATGACCGTGGCGGCGAGGTCCTCGGGCGCGACATCCTTCAGCACGCCGCCGAACCGTCCGACGGGGGTGCGCAGCGACTCGCAGACGACGACGTCGTTCGCGGAATTGTCGAGGGTCACGTTGTTCTCCGAATCGTTCTCAATTGGTCTGGGTGCGCGCGTAATCCGACGAGATGGCATCGGCGGTGGCGACGAGCGCCGGGGCGAGCTCGGCGCGCAGGCTCTCGGTGCTGTACCGGGCGGCGTGGGTGGAGATGTTCACCGCCGCGACGACGGTGCCGGCGGCGTCGCGGATCGGTGCGGCGAGCGAGCGCAGGCCCTCCTCGAGTTCCTGGTCGACGATGCAGTATCCGTCGCGGCGTACCGTCGCGAGCTCTGCCCGCAGGCCGTCGGCATCGCGCACCGTGTTGCCGGTGATCGACGTGAAATCGGTGTGTTCGAGATGCTCGTCGAGTTCGTGCGGGGGAAGCCCGGCGAGCAGGACCCGCCCCATCGACGTCGCGTACGCCGGGAACCGGGTGCCGAGGGTGATCGTCACCGTCATGATGCGGTTGACCGGAACCCGGGCGACATACACGATGTCGTCGCCGTCGAGCACGGACACCGACGTCGATTCGTGGATCCGGTCGGCGAGGGCTTCGAGGTGGGGTCGGGCGATCTCGGGCAGCGACAGAGCCGACAGGTAGCTGTAGCCGAGCTCGAGAACCCTGGGGGTGAGCCAGAAGTGGGATCCGTCGGTGCGGACGTAGCCGAGTTCGACGAGGGTGAGCAGGAATCGGCGCGCGGTGGCGCGGGTGAGTTCGGTGGCGCGCGCGACGTCCGACAGGGTCAGCCGGGGCGAATCGGCGCCGAATGCGCGGATGACCGACAGGCCCCGGGCGAGGGACTGCACGTAGTCGGGGGACGCGGTGGGTGCGGCGGTGTCGGCGGAGGGTGCGGCGGTGTCGGTCACGACGTCACCCCGAGGTGCGCGGTGATCAAGGTGGTGACGAGTTCGGGTTGTTCGACGTTCGCGAGATGTGCTGCGGGATCGGCGATGTGGAACGCCGAGTTGGCGATGCCGTCGGCGAGGGCCTGCATCGTCGACGGGGGTGTCGCGGGGTCCTGCTCGCCGGCGATCACGAGGGTCGGCGCGGTGATGCGGGCGAGGTCGTCGCGGCCGTCCCAGGTGGCGAGGGCCTCGCAGCACGCGGCGTAACCCTCGTCGGTGGTGCCTTTGACCATCTCGACGTGTCGCGCGACGAGTTCGGGGTCGCGGGCGGCCCGGCCGGGGCTGAACCAGCGGGAGACGATCGCGTCGGCGATGGAGGCGAGCCCGTCGGCGCGGACGGTCGCGGCGCGGTCGTACCACGGTTGTGCCGGTTGGAATGCCGCGGAGGTGCACAGCAGGGTGAGGGTGCGGATGCGGTCGGGACGGTGCGCGGCGAGCCACTGGCCGACGGCCCCGCCGAGCGACAGCCCGACGTGGTCGACGGAGTCGAGGCCGAGGGAGTCGAGCAGCGCGACGATGTCGCCGCCGAGTTCGGCCATCGTGTACGGGCCCTGCGGGGTGGGGGAGGAGCCGTGACCGCGGTGGTCGACGGCGACGACGTGCCGGGTCTCGGCGAGTGCGTCGATCTGGGGCTGCCACATCGACAGGTCGGAGCCGAGTGAGCCGAGGAACAGGACGGTGGGCGCCGACGGGTCGCCGTGCCGTTCGTGGTGCAGGGTGACGGTCAATTCGAGCTCCGGTCGTGGGTCGGGTCCGCCGCGAGCGTTCGCGATATGGACGAATGGACGCTATGCGGACAGGTTAGTTCCGCCACCGCCGCGAATCAACGATTCCGCCGGGAAATGTTCGTATCGCGAACAGGGGTTCACATCACGTACGAACGACGCTATGGTGGCATGCATGGACAAAGTTGTCGCCTCCGCTGCCGAGGCTGTGGCCGATGTGCCGGACGGCGTCACCATCGCCGTCGGCGGGTTCGGCCTGGTCGGCATCCCCGAAATCCTCATCGACGCGCTGCTGGAACAGGGCGCGACCGGACTCGAGACCGTCAGCAACAACTGCGGCACCGACGGCTTCGGTCTCGGCCTGCTGCTCGAGAGGGGGCGCATCCGTCGCACCATCTCGTCGTACGTCGGTTCCAACAAGGAGTTCGCGCGCCAGTACCTGTCCGGCGAACTCGAGGTCGAGTTGACCCCGCAGGGCACCCTCGCCGAGCGCCTTCGCGCCGGCGGCGCGGGCATCCCCGCGTTCTTCACCCCCGCCGGTGTCGGCACGGCCGTCGAGGAGGGTGGGTTGCCGCTGCGCTACGACGGCGACGGCGGTATTGCCGTCGCGTCGAAGCCCAAGGAGACCCGCGAGTTCGACGGCGAGACCTACGTGATGGAACGCGGCATCGTCGCCGACTACGCGCTGGTCCACGCCTGGAAGGGCGACCGGCACGGCAACCTCGTGTACCGGGCATCGGCCCGCAACTTCAATCCCCCGGCCGCCGCGTCGGGCCGGATCACCATCGCTCAGGTCGAGCACCTCGTCGAGCCGGGCGAACTCGACCCCGACGAGATCCACACCCCTGGCATCCACGTGCAGCGCGTCGTGCACGTCGGGCCGGTCGAGGTCGGAATCGAGAACAGGACGGTGCGGGCATGACATCGACGACAGCCACCGAGCGCAAGGGCATGACCCGCCAGGAGATGGCGGCGCGGGTCGCGGCGGAACTGTCCGACGGGCAGTACGTCAACCTCGGAATCGGCATGCCGACGCTCGTCCCGAACTACCTCGAGCCGGGTGTCGAGGTCATCCTGCACTCCGAGAACGGTGTGCTCGGAGTCGGTCCGTACCCGACCGAGGAGGAGCTCGACCCCGAGCTCATCAACGCGGGCAAGGAGACGATCACCGTCGTTCCCGGCGCATCCTTCTTCGACTCGTCGCAGTCGTTCGGCATGATCCGCGGTGGCCAGATCGATGTCGCGGTGCTCGGTGCGATGCAGGTGTCGGCCTCCGGTGACATCGCGAACTGGATGATTCCCGGCGCGATGGTCAAGGGTATGGGCGGTGCGATGGATCTCGTGCACGGTGCCAAGCGCGTCATCGTGATGATGGACCACGTCAGCAAGAAGGGCGAGCCGAAGATCCTCGACGAGTGTGTGCTGCCGCTGACCGGCAAGCGCTGCGTGCAGCGGATCATCACCGATCTCGCGGTCATCGACGTCACCGACGACGGACTGAAGCTGGTGGAGACCGCCCCCGGTGTGACCGTCGACGAGGTGATCACCGCGACCGGCGCTCCTCTGATCGTCTGACCGACCGGCCCGGCACCCGGCCGCGTTCCGGGCGGTCACCCGGCTGTCGTCAGCCCGGTGGCGGCATCCCCGCATCCAGCAGTGGCTGCACCAGTCGCGGTTTCGTGTGCCGTAGCCACAACGCCTGCACGGGCGCCATCGGCGGGTCGTCGATCGGGATCACCACCGCCCGGCCCCGATGGCACGGGCCCGGCTCGGCCGTGACGAACGCGAAGTGATCGTTGCCGATGACCGCGGTGGTCGGTGTGGTGCCCTGGATGTGGTTGACCGCCACGCTCGGTTCGAACCCGGCGCGGCGGCACACCGACAACAGGAAGTCGGAATAGAGGGATCCGCCGGGCGGCCCCCACAGGATCAGACTGAACGCGGCGAGCTCCGCCATCGTCACCGACGCCCGCCCGGCGAGCGGATGGTCGATCGACACCGCGATGCGCAAGGTGCTGTACGCGATGATCGCCGCGGCCACATCCCGCGGTGTCGTCGAGCCGCGCCGCAACCCGACGTCGATCGTGCCCGCCCGCAGCGCCGGCGCCAGATCCCCGGGAAAATACTGGCGTGCGGTGATCGACGCCCCAGGGAAGGTCCGCCGTACCGGCTCGGTGAGGTCGAACACCTCGTCGGAGGTGAGCGCCGGGGTGTGCCCGACGACGAGATGCTCGGGCGCGGCCGCGGCGGCCGCACGGGTGGCGCGCACGAGGGCGCGGGAGGCGTCGATGAGCAGACTGCCACCGTCGCGCAGCACCCGTCCGGCGGCCGTCAGCTCGATCGTCCGGCCGGTCCGCCGCACCAGCATCACCCCGAGTTCACGCTCAAGTGCCTTGAGCGTGCTGCTGACCGCCTGCTGGGTGAGCTGCAGATCCTCGGCCGCCCGGGTGATGTTCAGATGCTCGGCCACCGCCAGGAATTGGCGGAGTCGATGGGTGTCGATGTGGGGATCCGCCATGGTGCGTCTCGACGTCTCCGAGGTCGGAAGGTGTGGGTGGGTTTCGAGTCTCTCACGCCAGGGAACCGGTCACCGACGTTGCCCCGCCCCGGGGAGATGGGCGAATCGGACCCCGCGTTCACGCAGCCGCGGCAACCCCGCGCGCAGCCCGGCCCCCGAGCCGCCGAACGGCTGGTTCATGTGCATCAACACGATCGCGCCGTCCGGTGCGTCGGCCAGATTCGCCGCCACCTGCGGCGGGGACAGCGTGGCACCCGCGTCACCGTTGACGGTGAAACCGGCGATGGACAGACCGAGCTCGGACACGATGTCGACGGCGACATCGTCGTAGTGCGCCGTGCCGGCGCGGAACCAGGTCGGCCGGATGCCCGTGACGTCGGCGAGCACCTGCTGGTTGTCGACCACCTCCCGGATCGCATCGTCCACATCGGTGGTTCCTCCGATGCCGTAGGCGGCGCGTCCGGTCACCGACAGCGGAACATGGCGGGTGCCGTGATTGCCGATCTCGAAGAGGGGATCAGCGGCGAGCTCGGCGGCCATCTTCTGGTTCGCTCGTACCCACCGCGCATTGAGGAACAGCGTGGCGGGAACTTCCTCCCGGCGCAATGTGTCGAGCAAGGCGACGTCGACGAGCGAACCGCCCTCGCCGCCGCACGCATCGAAGGTCAACGACACGGTCGGGTGATAGTGGCCGGCGACGCCGGTCGTGGTGATCCCGGGCAGGTCCGTGCCCCAGGCGGTCGGCGTGCGGTACTCGATTCGCGGTGCCGTGGTGACGGGCGAGGCCGGTGCCGCAGGGGAGGGCACCACGGCGGGCTTCGAGGGCGGCGGCGGGACCGGCACATCCGGCTTGCTGCACGGGGCTCCCGCTACCGCAGCGCCGGCCAGCAGGAGCAGACGTCGACGTGACAGTGCGGACTCCGAAGGTGACACAGGTGAACTTCTTTCCCGAAACAGTAATGCGTGCAGGGGTGCTGCGCTCGACCCCCAGCGGACCGCGAGACGGACACGAGGATGCCCGGCTTCCGCGACGCGGAAGCCGGGCCACCTCAACTCATCGCCGGTTCATCGGCGACCGAGGACCGCGGCGACGGAGACCCGTAACTCACTCACCCGCGCCATGGTTGGGGTTGGTGCAGATGGAGCCTTCGCACGGTACGGAGTTGTTGCCGCCGCGGGGATCCTGCATGACGGCGCCGCCGTTTTCGGCGGGGTCGTTGCCTGCGCCGTGGTTGGGGTTGGTGCAGATGGAGCCTTCGCACGGTACGGAGTTGTTGCCGCCGCGGGGATCTTGCATGACGGCGCCGCCGTTTTCGGCGGGGTCGTTGCCTGCGCCGTGGTTGGGGTTGGTGCAGATGGAGCCTTCGCACGGAACAGTGTTGTTGCCGCCGCGGGGATCCTGCATGACCGGTCCGCCGGGTGCGCTGGAATGCGGTGGCGGTGTGTTCTGCTGCGGCTGCGTGTCCGGCTGTGCGGGGTGTTCGTTCGGCGCCGTGCTGGACCGGCTGTGTGTGGTCGAGGACGCCGTGGTGGTGGTCGTCGCCTTGGTAGTGGTGGTGGTAGTGCTGTCGCTACCGGTGTTGTCACACGCTACGGCGAAGAATGCGACTGCGGTGATGCTCGCTGCGGCGATCGCTCTGCGGATCATCCTCGGCCTCTCTGATCGGTGGATGCGAAGCGTCACCGGTGGACGAATCCGAGACCCGATGCGGTCGTGGCAAGAGAAGCGCATCGCTCTCCCCTCCCACTCGGTTCGTCCGATGACGGCCGAGCGCCCGGTCCGGCGCACGGCGGTGCCGATAGCGGCATCGTCATGAAACTTCGCGCGACGACGAATCTTGCGCGAACAATTTCCGGCCCAGGTAGCGGCGAGCAGGAGATTACAGGGAATCGGGGCAATCTCGGCGGATCCGCGGTCCCCCGCGCGGAGCACCGCCCGTGCCCTACCGCTCGGTAACAACGTTCCGTCGATCATTGCCGCTGTTGAGCCGCTTTCGTCCCGGCTTCAACAACCGAAATTTGTCGAATCGACGAATCTACTTGTTATCGGTCGGTGTCGGCCATCGCCTATATTGCCGCCAGCGACCGAGTGGAGTCGAACAGGACGACCGGGAGGCGAACACCGGATGAAGAAGGCGATTCTCGTGGCGGCGATCGGACTGATCTCCGCGGCGGGGGTGACGGGGTGCGCATCCCGAGCCGAGGAGGCTCCCTCTACCGGTGCGCCGTCCGCGCCGGAGACCGTGCGCGTCCAGTACGGGCCGGACACCGACAACTACGGAATGCTGCACCTGCCCGGCGGAAGCGGGCCGTTCCCGGTCGTGGTCATGGTCCACGGCGGCGGATAGCTCGAGGAGCACGACCTGTCGTACTTCGAACCCCTGTCGCAGTCTCTCGCCGACGAGGGTGTCGCCGTCTGGATTTCGAGTATCGGAGGGTGTCCGGTGAGGGCGGATGGCCGACCACTCTCGCGGACGCCGACGACGCCACCGAGGCCCTGGCGACGGTGGTGCAGGACGCCGCCGACGGACGCCTCGACCTGGGGCGCGTGCACCTCGCAGGTCATTCCGCCGGTGGACACCTCGCCGCCTGGATCGCGGGGCGGCACACCCTGGGGCCCGACGCCCCCGGGGCGCAGCCGCGGATCCACCCGCGGAGCGCCACCATCATGGCCGGGGTGCTGGACATGTCGTTCGCCGCCACGGCCGGGCACGATCAGTTCGTGCGGGGACTGCTCGGCGGTCTGCCGGCCGAGCAGCCCGAGCGCTACCTCGTGGCGTCGCCGATCGAGCATCTACCGGTGGGGCTGCCGGTGACCGCGGTGCACGGCACCGACGACCGGACGGTGGATCCGGCACAGTCGTCCCGATATGTCGACGCAGCCCGTGCCGTCGGCGACCCGGCGGAACTGCGCCTGCTCGACGGCACCGGCCACGGAGACTTCGGGAACGCGGAATCCCCCGCATGGCGCACCGCGAAATCGATCATCATAGAACACGTGGCGGGCTGATCGTCCGCGTGACTCCTACAAGAAACTTCGAGGTTGCGACAACCGTGTTTTGTGGGTGGTGGTCGCAGCGTCCGTGACCACGCCTTTCCCGCGCCGCCTCCGGTCGCCGCCGGGTCGCGATCAGCAGAACCGGGACCGATCACAGAATCTCGCGACCGATTCGGGGACGTGTCTGGACTAGCCTGAGCCGCGATTCCCTCGTCGCATATCGGCGAGGGCCGCATTGCGGCGCTCTCACCGATACCCCGATCGGATATCGGTGAGAGCAATTCTGTGGATGCAGAGGAGGGCACGAATGGTCGCGAGGAATCGGGTCATCCGCTTGGGGGCAGCGCTTTCGCTGGCGGTGTTGGTGGCCGGATGCGGTACGGGCGGGGGTGATCGGCTGCCGGCGGACGTCGAGAACGTTCCCGGCGTCGGGGCCGTCCCGACCGCCGAACCCGTTCCGCAGCGGGCAGCGTCGAATGTTCCGATGACGCGCCTGGCGCCCGGGGAAACACCGCCGCAGTTCGTCCTGTTCTCCTTCGACGGCGTGGGCCTGACCCCGAACTGGGATATGTTCCTCGACACCGCCGAGCGGGTCGACGCCCGCTTCAGCGCGCTGATGACCGGGATGTACTTCCTCACCGACGACAACGCGCATCTCTACCAGGGTCCCGGTCATCGGCCCGGGGAAGCGGCAATCGCGTTCGGCGGCACCGAAGCCGACGTGCTCGAGGAGGTGCGCTACCTCAACCGGACGTGGCTGGCCGGGCACGAGATGGGCACACACTACGTCGGCCACTTCTGCAAGGGCAGCGGATATCACGGCAATCAGTGGACCACCGCCGACTGGGCGCACGAACTCGACCAGTTCTTCTCCCTGATGGAGAATTGGAAGGCCAACAACGACATCACCGAAGGGCCGGATCTGCTGTTCGGGCCTGAAGAGGTACGCGGCGGCCGCACCCAATGCCTGGAGGGCAGCCTCGACCGTCTGATTCCGGCGTGGCACCAGTTCGGTATGACGTGGGATTCGTCGATGCCGTCGGAGCGGACGGGCATCGTCTGGCCCACCGAAATCGACGGCATCTGGGAATTCCCGATCCCGTACGTCTACTCGCCGGTCCTGAATGCGCACCAGACGGCCCTCGACTACAACTTCTGGTACACCCTCAACGGCGCGAAGGAAGAACCGCACACCGCACGACGTGCTGCGGAAATCACCACGAGAACATACGAATTCATGTTCGACGAGGTCTACCACGGAAACCGGGCGCCGCTGGTGATCGCCAACCACTTCAACGAGTGGAACGGCAACGCTTTCAACCCGGCGACCGCCGACTTCATGGCGAAGGTGTGCGGGCTGCCCGACACGTACTGCGCCACCCACGCGGACGTCGTCGCGTGGATGGAACTGCAGGACCCGGTTCTACTGGCCGAATGGCAGAGCCGGCCGGCGGTCGCCGTCGGCCCGCCCAGCCTCTGAACGCGGGAGGGCGACGATGTCGGTTGTCCACGACGGAGGCAGGGTGCCGTCGCACGGCGGTATCCCCTGCGCGATGCAGATCCTCGGTGCGCATGCCGGTCCCGTGCACATCGGGTTCTGTCGGGAGTGCCCCCTCGCCGCCGACTGCCTGGAACAGGCGCTCCGTCACGACGATCGCTGGGGCGCCGTCGTCTCGGGCCGTCACGCACGAGCGACACACGAACAGCGGATCGGCGACGAGGATCGGGGACCGTCGCGGCGGCCGGTCCGGTGACATTCCCGGATGATCAACGCCCGGGGCGTTGCGCATCGTCGGTCGGTGGTGGGGCCGCGGCGTCGGCGGTGGAGCCGCGAAGGTAGCGCCGCCCCACCCACTCGGCGCCGACGCTGTGGAAGGCGATGCTGCCCGCGACGGTGAGGACCATCAGGTAGAGGACGAGCGAGGCATCGTAGATGTCGGCGATGCCGCGCCACGCCAGCAGACCGAAGACGATCGAGGCGGTGCCGCGCGGCCCGAGAAGTGCCACGGCGTACCGGTCCTGTCTCGGCAGGGTCGAGCCGATCAGCGCCGTCCGAATCGGGAGGATGCGGATGATCGTCAGGGCCGCCGCGACATAGGCGAAGACCTCCCAGTCGGGCAGGCCGACACCGACCAGATAGGTGATGGTCGCACCGAAGAGGAACCACATGGCCAAACTGCTGAGGGTCGCGAGGTCCTCGGTCGCTTCCAACTCCGAGTGGCCGGTCGCGCCGGCCGCCGCACGTGCCGTATGGAAGCTGACACCGCACACGAACGCGGCGATGAATCCGTTGGCGGACAGCGCAACCGCGGACCCGTAGGCCAGGAACACCAACAACACGACACCCATGCGCACGCCTTGCTCGGTGGACAGGCCGCGCGCGGTGACCGCGCGGATGCACCGTCCGCCACCGTATCCGACGGCGGCACCGACGGCGCACGCCAGCACGGACGACTGCACCGCGTGGAGGATCGTGCCGACCACGCCGTCACCGGGGCCGTCGCCGCCGAGCAGGGCAAGCGCGACGACGAACACGGGAGCGACGATGCCGTCGTTGTATCCACTCTCCACGTTGAGGATTCGGCGTACCCGGAGCGGCAGCCGCGGGTCGTGCACGATGCTCGAGGCGGGCGCGAGGTCGGTCGGCACCACCACGCACGCGGCCACCACCAGCACCGCGATCGTCGTGGCCGGCAGCAGTGCCGCGCCGAGCAGGATTGCGGCGAGCAGGGAGAGTGGCAGGGCCACGAACAGCAGGCGCGTGGCGACAGGGCCTTCCCCGCCGAACAGGCCGCGGCCACGCACCTCGGTGGCGTCGACGAACAGTAGCAGCGCGAGGATCAGTTCGACGGTGTGTTCGGTCGCCGGTGCATACAGCAGCTCGGTCAGATCTTCGTGGACGATGGCGGTGACGACGATCCCGGAAACCGTCATCACCAGCGGACCGGCCAGCCGGAGACGCGCGATCAGCCGGGAGCCCAGGCAGTACGCGATGCCGACCACGAGGCCGACGACGGCGAAGGTGAGCATCGGATCACCGTACTCAGGATCGGGGCGGCGCGGGCGGCCGGGCGCCGTCCGGAGAATCGTCCCCGGAGCCGCCGGTGTCGTGTTCCGAGTCGCCGACCGCGTCGTCGGCCAGGGCGTACCGCGTGCCGTAGGTTTCGACGAGGGCCTGCAGGATCGCGACGACCGGCACCGACACCAGCGCCCCCATCGCTCCGAACAGGGTCGCGCCGACGATCACCGATCCGAAAGCGACGGCCGGATGGATCGACACGGTGCGTGACGTGATGCGCGGATGGAAGATGTAGTTCTCGACCTGCTGGTAGGCGGTGCCGAACACGACCACCCACACACCGTCG
>Ga0209722_1000306_pt1 | contig 57346 bp, 38 predicted proteins | sample BioC12SIPDNA_2_FD_185745 | JGI IMG/M metagenome (GOLD analysis project Ga0209722, IMG submission 185745) | Anaerobic biogas reactor microbial communites from Washington, USA - Biogas_R1_A C12 SIP DNA (SPAdes) (version 2) | ecosystem: Engineered > Bioreactor > Anaerobic > Unclassified | place... | reverse complement strand
TCATCTACGCCAGCCATTACATGGAGGAGGTCCAGGTTGTCTGCGATCGCGTGGCGATCATGGATCAGGGGCGGATCGTTGTCGCCGATACGCTGCGCAACCTGCTCCATCGCCTCGATGCCGAGACTCTGGTGGAGATCCCCGCGACCGCCTGCGAGCAGTTGGACGCGTTGACGCAGGCCGCCGACCGCGTCGAACAGCGAGGGGATCGGCTGGTGTTGGCGGTGCGGCAACCGGACGACAATGGTGCGAGCGGGATCGGGCCGGCCGTCAGCCGGTTGCTCGCCGTGTTGGACGAACTTCGCTTGCCGGTCCTGAGCGTGACGACCAAACGGCCCGATCTGGAACAGTTGTTCCTGCGTATGACCGGCCGGGAACTGCGCGATTGACTGTGGCCGGGAGCTCGCGGGATATGGGTATTCGCAGCATCATCACCAAGGATCTTCGCGTGCTGACCCGCGATCATCGGGCGTTGGCCGTGTTGCTGGTGATGCCCATGGTCTTCATCGCCATTCTGGGGTTCTCGACGGGGCAGTTGATCGGCTGGCAGAATGAGAACACCTCGCTGACTCTGATGGTCGATCACCCGGCGGACGACCCATTCAGCGGGCGGTTCGTCGATCTTCTTCGTCGGCGGGAGGGCCTTGTCGTTGCCGTGGCGAGCGATGCCGCGAGTGCCCGCAAAGAGGTGGACGACGGGAATTGCACGGCTGCGCTGCTCATCGGGCCGGCGTTTCGCGAGCGGGTGAGCGGGTTGCGATTGCGAGATGCCCTTCAGCCTGAGCAGGGGGCCCTGGCTGCCGGGCTGGCGGGCCTGGATGTGGCCATCCATACTCAGCGGACGCAGCCGATCGCCCAAACCCTGACCCGTCAGCTCGTCTGGGCCACCGCTCTTCGTTTCATTGTCAACGAAACGCTCGAGCGTGATCCGCTTGCCCGTGCGTACCTCGCCCATGCTTCACCCTCGGCGGCGACGCGGCCGGCCTTGGTCGAGGAGTGCCCGCCCCAGACTTGGGTGACACCGGGCGATTTTCGAGTGATGGCCTATCAGATCATCGTCCCGGCCTACACGGTGCTGTTCGCCTTCTTTCTGATCAACATCATGGCCCGGTCCTTCCTCTCCGAGCGGCGTCAGGGCACGCTTGACCGCCTCCGGGTCGCGCCGATCGGGCCGTTCGTCCTCCTGGTGGGCAAGACCGCACCGTACTACCTCTTGTCGGTCGCGCAGGGGGTGGCACTGTTCGCGTTTGGGCGGTTGCTGTTTGGCATGTCCTGGGGCTCGGCGCCGGGCATGCTGATGCTCGTGGTGGCCTGCACATCACTGGCGGCGACGACGCTGGGTCTGCTGGTCGCCACCCTGGTGCGCACCGATGCCCAGGTTTCAGCCTATGCCAACCTGCTGGTTATCACATTGGGCGGGCTGAGCGGCTGCTTCATGCCCCGAGCCTGGTTGCCGGAGGGAATGCGCACCGTCAGTCTTGCCATTCCTCACGCTTGGTCGCTGATCGCCTACGATCAGCTTCTTACCTCGCCCTGGCCGGATATGAGTCGCGTCGCGGCCTGTTGCGTGGTGCTCCTGCTGTTCAGTGCGGTGTTCTTCGTCGCCGGCTGCTGGGGCTTTCGGCGCATGTGCCTGCGGCAGGGGGAATGACATGGCAGCGCTGAACGGCTTCGTCTGGTAGCCGCCGCCTCGTACGTGTTCAGCCTCCTGGGAAGGGGGACAGGTACTCTGTCGCTTTGGAATTTTTCCGATGCGACGGTATCGCCATGCCGTCAAGTGACTGATCGGCGTGAGACGCGGTCGGGGCTCAATCGTCGTATGCCACTTGATACTTGTCTCGGCAGTGTTCGCGAAGAAGTGGACACAGCAGGGCATGTGATGTATCCTCGCTTTGAGTACCTCAGGTTGTCGGCAGGGAATCTACCATGGGAATCGTGGTGGAGGGTTTCACCTTGAGGTGCTGCTGCGGTGGCTGGAGTTCTCCGAGGCGGAGCAATCGTGGCCCCATGGGGTTCCACCATGCGATACGACCGCTTGCGAGCCTTCACGCTGGTTGAGCTACTGGTTGTCATAGCCATTGTGGGGCTGTTGATAGCGATCCTGTTGCCATCTCTGACGGCGGCCAGGCGTTCGACCAGGCGTGTGGTCTGCATGAGCAACCTTCGTGCGCTGGCGATCGGGGTTCACAGCTATGAGGCCGCCTTCAGGGGCGTGTTGCCCTGGGAAGGTTACGCGGAGGGTGATCGTCCGATCCGTCATCTGGGGCGATGGAACGATTCGTCGCAGTGGTTTAACGCCTGCTTGGCATATGCCGGCTATCCCCCATACCACGCAATGCAACAGGCAGACCTGGCAGGCGGGAGCCGCCTTCCTCGTGAAGGGGATCAGTCGTTCCTTGTCTGTCCGGAGTCGGCTCCGGCCGTGGCCGGCCCCAAGGACGACCTCGTGCAGGACGGCTATTTCATGCTCTGGGGCCTCAACGCCGCCGGGAATCAGCTCGATCGCAGGAAGACATTCTGGTCCTACGGGTACAACACGGAATTGGACGCTGGCGTCGAGGATCGGCACTCGGACAAGCGGGTGTGCCTGTCGCAGGTCCGACGCCCGGCGGAGACTCCCATTCTTGCGGAGAAGCTGATGCGTCCCGACGAACACGTCCCTTCGTTCAGCACGAGCGTCGGCCAGGCTGCCGTCTCGTGGAGGTACTTCACCACGCGGCACAATCAAGGGGGGTTCCTGCTGTTCCTTGACAGTCATGTAGGATTCTTTACGCTACGAGAGTTGCTGGATGCCCCTAACGCCCCGGAGGACTACAACCAGCCCGGGAAAGTGATCTGGAACCCGGGCGGAGTGGCGAATTAGACCGGGGTCGCTCGACCTCGGCGGAACGCGGAAAAAGAGAAAGAGAAAGGGAGAGAGACCATGAGAACCATTCTGTCCGCACGTATCAGCCTGCTTGCCATCCTGTTCCCGTTTTCCCTGTGCCCGGCCGCTCACGCCGCGTTCAGTAGCAGCAACATTGCTGTATTGCGTCTGGCGGACGGCAGCGCTTCTATCGATGAGTCCGCCCAGATGCTTTTTCTTGACGAGTACGACATGGTGACCGGGAACTGGGTGAGTTCTTGTGCGATTCCCTCGGTGGGCGGCGCCGCCTTGACGCTCAGTGGCCGAGGGGAGCACGACGGCCATCTCACGTTGTCGTCCAACGGGCAGTATTTGCTGTTCGGCGGCTACCGGGCTGATGCGGGAGCGGCTAACCCGGTTCCTCAGTCATCCAGCGTGGTCAACCGGGTGATCGGCAGGGTGGACAGCGGCTGGAATGTGGACACCTCGACGGCGCTCAGCGACGCTTATGATCGCACGGATATCACCGCGGTCGTCTCCGACGACGGCTCGCGGTTTTGGACGGTCGGGGACGGCAAATACGAGAACCTCTCCGACTTTGCCAACGGTTTCAAGACGCCGACGACAACCGGCGGCCTGCGTTACGTGTCAGGCCCCGGGGCCTCGACCTCGGTGAATCTCAGCCATGTCCAATCCATCAGTTATGACGACACCGGGAAGGTGCAGGGTTTGTGGCCCGATTCCATTCGCAGTGCCCGGATTGTGGATGAGCAGCTCTACATCACCACCCCAGCCTACGAGTCATTCGTTAATCGCGGGGCCTATCGTACCGAGGATCCCTTGCCGGTGTCGGACGTGGACACTCCGCAGAATATGATTCCCGTGATCACCAATACCGAGGGGACCGGCGTCGACCCCAAGGGCAAGTTTGTCCCCAAGAGTGACGTGGTTCTTCTGGATCTGGATCCATTTGTTCCGGGCGAGGACACCGCCTACACGACCGGTGGCAAGGACGACTATGAGAAGTGGTCATTGGTCGGGGACACTTGGATCAAGCACTCCACCCGGCTACTGCCCAGTGGGCAGGAGATCAACGCCTTTGACGTGTTTTTAGACGGTACGACTGTGACGCTGTTTGCCGCGACAGATCAGGGCATCTATCGCCTTGTGGATACGGCCGGTTACAACGCCGATTTCAGCAGCACCTTCGGTGTGACTCCGTTCATCGAGGCGGGCTTCAACACCGAGTTCCGGGGTATTGCCGTGCTTCCCGAGCCGGGCTCGCTGATTCTGTTGTCTTTGTCAGGCTTGGTTCTTCTGCGTCGCCGCAGCTGATGGCTGCCGTGTGATCGGTGGAAAGGATGATGCATGCCAATCGCCAAGTGTGTTGGTTGTGTTGAGGCTTTGCTTGTCGGATGCGTTCTGTTGGCTGGATGTCGGTCGCCGTCGGGCATGGTCATCGCGCCACGGGCCCGCGCGGTCAGCCAGCCGGTGGCGGTCAACGAGGTCCAGGATGCCGCGGTCTGGATTCACCCGACCGAGCCGGCGAGGAGTCTGCTTGTCGTCACCAACGAGAAGCGCGGCATGGAGGTGCACAACCTGAGTGGGTTGCTGCTGAAGCACGTCGATGCCGGCGTGCAACCCTGCTACGTGGATGTGATTTATGGGTTTCGACTTGATGGTGAGAGCGAGGATCTGGTCTTGGCCAGTTGCATGGCACCTGGTTTTGCCGGCGTGCGTGTCTGGCGGATCAACTCCGCGACCTGCAAGATCGAGGATGTGACGGCTGGTCCGGCCATCCAGGTGTTTGCGGGGCAGGCACCCGTCGGGCTGTGCTCTTACCACAGCCTCAAGACCGGCAAGCACTATTTCTTCGTCACGCTTCGCGATGGGCCCGTCGAGCAGCACGAGCTTTTCGAGACGCCGGAAGGACGAGTCTCCGCTCGTCTGGTGAGGAAGTTCGCTCTGGGCGGAGAAGTGAAGAGTTGCATCGCCGATGACGAGTATGGTGTGGTCTATGTCGCGGAGGACGACGTGGGAGTGTGGCGATTCCCGGCCGAGCCTGATGCCGAGCCTCAGGGCAAGTGTGTGATCCGAGTTGGCGAGAACGGCCTGGTTCCCAACGTCAAAGGCCCGGCCATCTACTGCGCCTCCGACGGGCGTGGGTATCTTCTGGTCGTGAGCCAGGGCTCCAAGGGGGCTTACACCTGCACGAAGGTCTACGAACGTAGCGGGGACTACCGGTTTTTGCTGACCATCGATCCGTCGCCGGCGGGTTTCGGTGCCTTGGATCACTCCTCCGGACTTGCGGTCACGAACCAGCCGACCGTTGCTCAGTTTTCTCAGGGAGTCTTGGCGATCAATGATCAGATCAACCCCAATGCCAGTGAGGATTTCAAGCTTTATTCGTGGAGCGATATTGCGAGGATGGGCGGGTTGCTGATCGACACCACTTGGTCACCACGTTCCAAGCAAGCGTGGCACTGATCTGGGAGAGGCTGCTTGATAGGGGAGTGTGGCGAGTCAGGGGCGTGGTAGCTCGGCGGCTCCACGGTTGGGGGTGTCGCGCGCATTTCCGGCTGGGCTTGTCCGCGACAGGTCTCAACCGGCAAGGTTGGCTCGCATTCGCTGGACAAGGCATGCCGAGTACAATACCCATGTCGAGAAGCGGATATGCAGGCGAGGGGGCGTAGCGGTCGTTTCCGCGATGGCGGATTCCACCTCGGGTGGATTTGACGGCTGCTTCGCCGGCGAAGAAGTGTTTGAGACCGGGGACAAGGAGTCCTCCCCGGCCACGTGTGCCCCGCGACGGTCGTCGCCGCGGCATCGAGTGTCCAATGCCATGACCGAGTCCTTCTCCACACCGGCCCAGGGCGACCCGAACGAGTCGGCGTTGTCCGCTGATCCGCCGGGCGACCTCGATCCCGAAGAGACGGTTCTGGTGGACGACCTGCGGGTGGTGCTGACGCGGCGGACCACCGGCTCCCCGCGATGCGAGGAACGGCTCGAGGGGCATGGCATCGGCCGCTATCTGGTCGAGCGGCTTCTGGGCGAGGGCGGTATGGCCCGCGTCTACGAGGGGCGGGATACCGACTCGAACGAGCGCGTCGCCCTCAAGATCCTCAAGCCGCAATACCGCACCGACCATGGGATCTGTGCCCGTTTGGAGCGTGAGGCCCGCAGCATGGCCCGCATCCATCACGAGCACGTGGTGCGGATCCTGGATTACACGACCGACGGCTTGCTCAGCGCGATCGTGATGGAGTACCTCCCCGGCGGCAGCTTGCGAGACCGGCTCAACGCCGCTCACACCGCGCGGCAGGAGATGGCCATCGAAGAGGCGGTCGCCCTCATTGCCCAGGCCGCCTCCGGCGTCGCCGCCGCCCACGGCATCGGGATTATCCACCGCGACATCAAGCCGTCGAACCTGCTGTTCGACGCTCTGGGGGGCATCAAGGTTGCGGATTTCGGCACCATCATGGTCGTCGAGGGCACGACGTGGTTGACCGGCGTGGGGCAGCAGATCGGCACGCCGGGCTACATGAGCCCCGAGCAATGTCAGGGGGAGCGGGTCACGCTGGCCAGCGACGTGTACTCGCTGGGGGTATCGCTGTTCGAGTTACTGACCGGGCGATTGCCCTTCGAGGCCGAGGAAGGCAGCCCGTTCGCCATCATGCTCAAGCACATCTCTGAGCCGGCCCCGGACCCCAGCATATGGCGGCCGGCCATCTCGGCCGGCCTGGCGGGCGTCATTCTGCGGTGCCTGGCGAAGAACCCGCTGGATCGCTTTCCCTCGGCTGCCACCTTAGCCGATGCCTTGCTCAGCCAGCCGCCGTTCGGGCCCGACATCGAGCTCGAGCAGGAGCCGCGGCACAGGGGCTTGCGTGTCAACGTTGCCGCCGTCCGCAAGCAACTGCTCGCGCTGCCTCAGCGGGCGATTGTATGCTGGGCATGCCGCTGTGCCCGGCGGGTACAGTCTCTGAACCCGGACCCGCGCGTCGAGCGGGCTCTGTCGATGGCCGAGGCGACGCTGAGCGAGCCCTGCGACGAGGCGTCATCGTCGTCGGTTTCCCGGGCTCTGTCGCGAATTCGCACATTACGGACCGCGTCGCTCAAGGCCGCGTACTCGCACGAGAACACCAGCGAAGCGGTTCCGATGGCCGAGGCTGCCCGCGCCGCCGCCGCCGCCGCCGCGAGTGCCGCCGCCCTGTGCATCGACGACGCGGCCGCCGACGCCGCGTTTGCCGCCCGCAGCGCGATTGCCGCCTTGCGTCTGGCCAATCAGCCGGTCAAGCCGTGGTGGGACGCCGCCCGGGCCGACTACCGCAAGTTGGTCAACGCCCGCCTCGGTCTGGAGGGCACGATCGGCAAGCCTATCCCGCCCACCCTCTTCGATGAGCTCCCGGAAGGGAAGGGGTAGTAGGGTAGGGGAACGCGCGAGAGGAGCAAGAGGCGGCAAGGCAATGAGGGGAGGAAACGGCAGCAGGGCGTCGCGCAATCGTGTGTGAGTGGTGTGATTGTGTGGCAACGCGTGGTGTGATCGTGTGGCACTGCTCTGTGAGCAGAGCGTGCGTGAGCATGGTTTGGATTGTCGATTCGCGTTTCGAGGGGCATTCGCGCCGGGGGGATACTGCATTCACACTTGGCCGAGGGTATAATGGTACTGGCGGAACGCGGGGTGGCCTGAGGGTTGCGGAACACAGATCGGCATGTGCGAGGCATGTGCTCCATGCGCAGTTGCGGCCTATTGCTGATGGTAGCCGGGGCGACGTGCCTGCTCGTCGTGTCCGCTGCTTGGGCCGCTGAGGTGCCACCCGCCGGCCCGGCCGACCTTCATCCCTATGTCGTTGTCGCCGACGCACCGCCGATCCATGTGACCTCGCTCGACGCCGCAGTCGCCCGTCGCCAGGCGGTGAACGTGGACGTTGCCGGCCTTGCCGAGTGGACCGGCGGCAAGGGTACCCGTCTGCGGTTTGATTTGTTCGACGGCCTCTCTGTGGTGGGTATTGTCGATAAGGCCGACCGTCCGAGCAAGGACCAACTCACCTGGAGCGGCCGACTCGACACCGAGGCATGGGGGCGGTTCACCTTTGTGCTCCGCGACGGCATCTGTACCGCGATCATCCGGCAGGCTGACCACAAAGCCCTCTATGTGCGTCCGCTGCCCGACGGCGGCCACGTTCTCGACGAGCTTGACGAGGAGCGGTTCGACGGATGCGGTGCCGATGACGCACTCGCGGAGGGGATCGCTCCTCAGCTCCGGCAGGTTACAGGCGACCGACAGCCGGCAACCGATGACGGCACCCTCTTCGATCTCATGGTCGTCTACACGCCCGCGGCCCGTGAGGGGGCCGGCGGAACCGCGGCCATGCTTGTCCTCATCGATCTCGCCGTCGCCAACAGCAATCAGGCCTTCGCCAACAGTGAGATCGTTCCCCGCATTCGGCTCGTGCACACCGTCGAGGTCGACTACCTCGAATCAGGCAGCGGCGGCACGGATCTGGGCCGGCTTCGCGATCCCGCCGACGGCTACATGGACGAGGTCCACACGCTGCGTGATGAATACGGGGCGGACCTGGTCTGTATGATCAACGATACCATGCCCGGCTTGTGTGGGCTGGCGTTCGTCATGACGGAGGAGTCGCCGGCGTTCGCCGCTTCGGCGTTCAGCGTGGTGCGGCGGAACTGCGCCCACGCCACGAGCTTCGTGCACGAGCTGGGCCACAACATGGGTTGCCTGCACGACCGGGACCATGCGTCCGCCTGTGGTTTTGGCTACGTCTACGGTTATCGTGATCCCGTGTCCGTCAGTTGGCGAACGGTCATGGCCTACTCACCGGGCAGCCCGATCCCCTTCTTCTCGAACCCGGACGTGCTCTACAACGGCCAGCCGACGGGCGCGGCCCTCGATCAGGCTAAGCCAACCTGTAACGCCCGCACGATCAATACCACCGCCCGCACCGTCGCCGACTGGCGCCCGCAAGCGGAGTCTACAATCCCTGTGGAGACTCTTGACGAAGGCGACGCGTTGCCACAGACGCGAGAGGTTGCCGGCGTGGTCTTCGTCGATGCCCAAGCTGCCGGCAATAACACCGGCACAAACTGGGCTGACGCATTCGTCGATCTCCAGGACGCCCTGGCCGAGGCCGCCGACCCCGCCGGGGGTATCAGCGAGGTCTGGGTCGCCGCAGGCACGTACCATCCTGATCGCTCGACCGGCGATCGATTCGCCTCGTTCCGACTGGTCAGCGGCGTCGGCGTCTATGGCGGGTTTGTCGGCGGCGAAACGCAACGCGAGGACCGCGACCCATCGACTCACCAGACCATCCTCAGCGGCGACCTGTGGCAGAACGATCACACAGGCGGTCATCCCTACGAGAACAGCGGTCATGTCGTCGTGGCAGAGGATGTGGATCATACCGCCGTTCTCGACGGCTTCACCATCGCCGCGGGTTACAACCTCAACTTGTCCTGGACCTACGACGGCGGAGGAGGCATGGCGGTCGTGAACGCCAGCCCAACGGTCACCCGCTGCCGATTCGTGGACAACGCCGGCCCCAAGGGCGGAGCCTTGATGATCGTCAGCGGCAGCCCGACCTTCGCCACCTGCGGCTTTCACGCCAACCTCTCCGGTCCGATCGGCGGGGCGGTATACAACCAGGACGGAAGCCCTCTGTTTCTGAGCTGTTTGTTCACAGGCAACATGACCACGAACTGCGAACTCGTCCCCACGGGCGGTGCCTTCTACAGTCGCGGCAGGTATCCGCGGGTGGTCAATTGCACCTTCTGGGGGAATACCGCCACGATGGGGCGTTCGTTTGCCGCACAAGGAGACGCCAACCTGACCAACTGCATCCTTTGGGATGACGAACCAGTGGAAGGTGTCGCGAGCCTCTCCCGGCAGATCGTCGGCAGCGGGGTCGAGCTGAGCTTCTCTTGCGTTCGCGGATGGACGTCGACCATGGAAGGCGTGGGTAACCACGGGTTGGACCCGCTGTTCGTCGATCCCTTTGGCCCCGACCACATCGGTGGCACCGCCGATGACGACCTTCGCCTGAATGCCGGCTCGCCCTGCATCGACGCGGGGAGCATGGAGCCCCTGCCGCCGCCTGATCTGGGCGACCTGGCCGGTGAGGACCGGATAAGGCATTGCCGCGTGGATTTGGGCGCCTACGAATCCTCCCATTTTCGCGACTGCAACATGAACGGCCTTCCCGACGGGTGCGATATTGTGGCCGGCACCGATTTCGACTGCAACCATAACGCCGTGCTCGACGTCTGCGAGGTGGTCTGGCAACCGCGGGTGTTCATCGCGGGCGAGGACAGCTCGCAGGTGCTGGCTTATACTTCCAGCGGCGCGTTGATCGGCGAGTTCCTGCCCTCGGGCACGCCGGGTGTGGTGCAGCCGGTGGACATGGTCATCGACTCCCGGCGAAACGTCTACCTGGCGTGCGTCGGGTCCAATCGCGTCCTGAGGTACGCGGCCCCGCTGGGCAGCCTGAGCCGCGAGTACGCCGACCCGGCCATCGACCATCCAACCGCTCTGTTGGTGCGTGATACCGCCACGCTGTTGGTCGCCAGCGGGACGCGACACAGCGTTGTCGAACTCGACGCCGATACTGGTCGTATACTTCGTGAACTGGTGGAGCCGGGCAGTGGCGGCCTGAGCGGACCGGTCGCCATGTATGCCACCTACGATACGCTCTACGTCGCGAGTTGGGACACCGACCAAGTGCTCAAGTACGACATCAAGACCGGCGAGCTGTTGGGTATCGCCGCCGAGGGGCACGGCCTCAGCGGCCCCGCCGGGCTGATGATGGATTCACGCGGCTATCTCCTGGTCAGCAGTTATCACACTGACGCCGTCCTGGCCTTTGACAAAGAGGGGCAGTACCGCGGGCCGTTCATCCCCGCCGGCAGCGCGGGGCTATCCGGCCCCGGCAGACTTCGCTACAACATCACTGGCAGCCTCGCCGTGCTCAGCAAACGCACCGGCCAGGTTCTCGACTTCAACGCACAGACCGGCGCGCCCGCGGATCGCGACCCGAGCACGCCCGGTCCGCAGCCCGTCTTTGTCACCCTGCCCGGCAATGCCGCTCCCGTTGGGTTGGCGATCCTCGGCCGCAACGAGTGCGACGGCAACGGCATCCCTGATGCCTGCCAGATCGCCGATGGTTCGAGCGAAGACTGCAACGAAAACGGCATCCCCGACCACTGCGAGTCGGATACCGACGGGGACGGCGCCATCGACGCGTGCGATTTGGATATCGACGACGACGGGATACTCGACGACGGCAACGGCGACAGTGTCCGCTGGAACAAGCCGTGCACCGGCGGTCAAACGGTCCACTGCGACGACAACTGCCCTTATACTCCCAACCCCGACCAGGCCAACAGCAACGGCGACGGTATCGGTGACGCGTGCACTCCGCCGCCGCCGGTCTTCGTCGATGCCGACGCAACCGGAAACAACGACGGCTCAAGCTGGCAGGATGCCCACGCGGACCTGCAGGATGCCCTGGACGCCGCCCGACAACGCTATGTGCCCGCGATCTGGGTAGCGGCAGGCACCTACCGCCCCGACCGCGGCACCGGCGACCGCGTGGCCGCGTTCGAGCTGCCAGGAGGCTTATCCATCTACGGGGGGTTTGCGGGCGGTGAGACCGAGCTTTGGCAACGTAACCCGCAACTGCATGCGACGGTCCTCGCCGGCGACCTGGCCGCCAATGACCACACCGCCGACCCAGGTCGCTGGCTGGATAACAGCTTCCACGTGGTGACGGCCATCGCATCGGGCCACAACGCCGTGCTCGACGGCTTCACTATCACCGGCGGGCGGGCCGACGGTCCCTCGCCCCACGATCGCGGCGCGGGTCTGCATATCCGTTTCGCCAACCCAGTGCTCATCCGCTGTCGATTCGTCGATAACCATGCCGCCCTCGACGGCGGAGCTGTCTACGCCACGCAGTACAGCCATCCGGCTTTCCTGAACTGCGCGTTCGAGCTCAACACGGCCGGCCGTCACGGTGGGGCGGCCATGCACGAAGAGTACACCCGCCCGACTCTCGCCAATTGCGGCTTCGTCGGCAACCGGGCCGTCGCCGGCGGTGCGATCCACAACTCCCTCCACGCCAACGCCGAACTGGTCAACTGCACCTTGGCCGGCAATCACGCCGAAACGGGCGGCGGCATCTACAACCACACCAGCGAGCCCTCGCTAATCAACTGCATCGTCTGGGGCAATACCGACTTTGCCAGCATCGGCCCGGCCGGCCAGATCACCGACGTCGAATCGCTTCCCCGCGTCAGCTACTCCTGCATTCAGGACGGACTGCCCGGCGACGGCTGGGTCTGGCCCGGCACGGACAACACCGACCTTCCGCCGCGATTCATTCGTTCACCCGACGACGGCGGCGATGGTTGGGGCGCGGGCGGCAACGACGACCTCGGCGACCTTCGATTGCTGGGCAGCTCGCCGGCCATTGACGCCGGCCTGACCACAGCCTTGCCTCGGGACACCTGGGATATCGATCACGACGATCATCGCTCCGAGCTTCTGCCCCTCGACCTCGGATCCCACTACCGGGTAGTGGATGCGCCGGCCGTGCCCGATACCGGCCCGGGCTCGCCGCCCGTAGTGGATATCGGAGCTCATGAGTACTACCCCGACTGCAACGACAACGGCGTGCCGGACGACTGTGACGTCGATTGCGGCTCGCCCGGCGGTCCGTGCGATGTGCCGGGCTGCGGCCAGAGCACCGACTGCGACCGCAACCGTTTCCCCGACGAGTGCGAGGCCGACGTCGACGGTGACGGCATCCCCGATGTCTGCGAGTTAGTCTACGGGGACTTCGACCTCGACGGCGACGTGGATCTTGACGACTTCGGCCTTTTCCAGGCTTGCCTGAGCGGTTCGATAGCGCCCCCGGCGGACAACCCCCTCTGCCGCGGTGCCGACCTCGATCGCGACGGTGACGTGGACGCCAACGACCTCTGGTACCTTCGCCAGTGCCTTACCGGCCAAGGTATCTCCGCCAACCCCCAGTGCGGCCCCTGGTACCCGTAGGCGATACCTCGGTGCAGATTGACCCCAACGGTGTCGTTCTACCAGCCCAGGGCGCAGCGCACCAACGAGCCTCAACGCAAACGCCGGAGAACGAAGGGCAATAGCGAGCCCGAGGCGCCAGCGCCGGGTTGCGGATCCAGACAACGAGCCCGAAGCGCAAGCGCCGGGTTGGGGAGCGTCAGCGACGTGTCCGTCCGCATTCCAGCCCATTGCGGGCTGCCATTGCCGATGGTTCTCCAGAGATCACCCCAACGCCTTCCCCGCTTCATACATGACCTGCTCGACCGCGCGATAGGCGGAGAGGTCATATCCAATCTTGTCGGAGTCTGCCGAACTTGGCGTTGGCATATTTGACACGATGGCGTGGCACCGGTCGCGGCAGGGGGCGACCGCTACGCTACTGCGTGAACTGCTCCAGATCGCTTCGCGACCCATTGTAGCGGTCGCCCCCCGTGGCGACCGGCGTGTTCTTTGCGAGTTCGCCGGTCGCTAGAGGCGGCGACCGCTACGCTATCGCGTGAACTGCTCTACTGTGGCCCTACTTGGTTTTCGCACGCAGGCGGTTGGGCATTTCGCGGCCGGGGTCGAGCAGTTCCTTGGTGCCGTCGGGATGCTTCCTGATCTCGAAGATGTCGTAGAGTTCGCCCGCCGCGGTTCTCGATTCATAACGCAGCACCGCCCCGTCGATCGAGATGACCTGAAAGAGCTGCAGGTCTTCGCCCAGGCGAACGAACTGCTCGCGGGGCTCCCCGTCGGCAGGGCCGATCCGGTAAGGCTTCGGGCCGCTGAACGAGACCACGTAGATGGTGCCGCGACGGTTTGCGCCGTCGGCATCCTCGCCGGAGACCAGCCCCGTTCGGCTGTAGGCGTGGTCGTGGCCGGTGAGCACCATGTCCACGTTGTGCCGATCGAGGACCGGTTTCCATAACGTTCGCGTTGCGCTCTTTCGCCCCTGTGCGGTCGCGAACACCGGATGATGGAAGGTGATGATCGTCCAGGCGTTCGGGTTCTCCGCCAGCACTCGCTCGAGCCAGGGAACCTGGGCTTCCAGCTTGTCGCTGGAATCAAGCGAGATGATCCGTGTGCCCTGATAGTCCAGGTAGTACGCGGTCTCTTCGAGGCCCTCAGGTCCGTTTTGCGGCAGCGTGAACTGGGCTCGCCAGTGCGGCTCCGGGAAGCGGACCTTGGTATCGTCGCTCTCCTTGCGGGACATGTAATCGTGGTTTCCCGGCGTGCCGACAAAGGGCACCATGGCATTGACCCAGCTCATGCTGTAATGCCAGTCGCCCCATTCCTCGTCGTTGCCACGCCCGCTGGTGAGATCGCCGCCGTGCAGGGTGAAGGCCGCCTGCGGGGCGGTTCGCATCGCCTCGCGAACCACCCAGGGCCACATCGGCCGGAGATGGTTCTGCGAATCGCCGAAGTAGATGAACGAAAACCGCCTGGGGCGGGTGCTGGCGGTTTGGAACTGGAACCACTCGCTCCAGTTCGTGCCGTCCCCGACGCGGTAGGCGTATCGCGTCTCCGGCTGCAGTCCCGTGAATCTCGCGACGTGGATATGGCAGTCATGCAGGTTGGTCTTGAAGAAGGTCGTCTCGGCTGCGATCCTCTGGAGATGCTTGTCGAAGCCGATTCGCTTGGTCTCCTTCGCGTAGCCGCCCTTCGCGGCCGGGGCGATCTCGGCAAAGCCCGCCTCGACTTCAGTCGACGTACGCCAAGTGACCGCCTGTGTCGTGGTGGGGTCATCCTCCCAGGTCAGCACGATGCGGTCCGGCATCCGGGTAGGCCTGTACAGCTTGCTTTCCGTCACCGCGGGCGGGGCGCCGCTATCCTCCGGTTTGGTTGTCTCATCGGCCAGCGTGACCGGAGCGAACAGAAAGGCGACGGCCAGCAAGGCGGCAAGCATGCCGCGGTGCAAACCATCATTTTCTCGGCGGCAAGCCCACTGCGGCATCTTCAGACTCCTTCAAAGTGTGTTTGCTGTATGGCATGCGGCAAGCATAGACGCAGGGCGAGGAAACGAGAAAAGCCGCCTTCCCCTACGCGTCGCGGCAATTCGCCACAGGGCGAGCTGTCCCGACACACATGGGAAGCACGGCTTTCTCATTTTGCGTTGTCGTTCTCCAACGTCCCCGTGGTTGCGGCGGGCAACCGAGAGGACTCTCACTTCACGGCCGGCTGTGTGGTCGGCACGGATTCGGGCTCAACGGCCGGGCTTTGCTTGGCGGCCTCGGCCTCAATCTGCTCGATCGACTTGGCGTTAATGAACACTTCCGCCAATTTCTGGTCGTCCTCGCCGGCCTGGGCCTTGATCTGCTTGAACAGCTCGGCCGCCGGCTCGCGCTGACCGGTGAAGTGGTAGACAAACGCCAGCACCAACGCGGCGTCCGAGTCGTCGTTGTGCTCGCCCAGCCACTGCTCAAGCGAGCGCAGGTGCTTGACGAAGTCCTCCTGCTCGCCGTAGTTGCCTCGCAGGTCGAACAGCGAGTTCACCACCTCGGGGAACAAGGTGACCCCCCGGCGAATGGCCATCGCCGACGATTGGTAATCACCCGTGGCGAATCGCGAAACCGCGTAGGCGAGCTGGGCGTCGACGTTGTTCCCGTCCTCGTTGATGATCTGGAGGAAGTTGGTTGCCGCCTCGTCGTACTTACCCTCGCGGAACTGCGTCGTGCCGCCCACGACCAAGCGTTCAAGCTCCTCTGTGCTCAGGCGGGGCGCCTGGGGTTCCTCGGCCGGCAGAGCCTGCGGTGTCTCCGGCAACGGCGCCTCCAGTAACGGTGTCGGAGCGGGTGCCGCCTCAGACACCGGCGGCTCCGGCATGGCGATGGGAGGCGCCTCCGGGGTCGGAGTCTGCGGCAGCGTCACCCCCTGTGGTGGGGCTACGTACTGGTCCGGGCTCGCATACTGCTGCTGCGGAGCGGTCACCACTGACTGCTCATAGTACCCGGGTTGATCGTAGTAGACCGTTTGCGGGGCCGCGTAGACCGGCGTCTCCACCACCACTGGCTGCGGCACATAGACCGGACTGGTGACCACCATCGGTGGCGCGTAGACCGGGTAATAAACCGGATACACCGGCGGCGGGGCTACGCAGTAGCTGTAGAACCCGAACCCGAAGGAGAACGATGTCCGGTGATGCGAATGGTGCCGGTAATGCGGGGGTGGCGGGCAATCGGGTCGAACGAACGTTGGTCGGATCGGCGGCGGGCCGAAGAACCGCAGCGGGGGCCTGCCCAGCGTCGTAGGCATCAGGCCTCGTCCACCCGTCCGCTCCGAGTGGGGCGTCACGATCGAGCTGCCCGGCCGGCCGCGCATGTCGCCCCCCGATTGTCGTTGCGTGCTCAAGGGTTGTGGTGAAGAACGGGCGGTCGGAGCCGCGGTTTGAGGCAGACGGTAGGGCGTTGTCGCCCGGGCGGTGGGTGATACCGCCGTCTGTCTCGGCCGACCCTCGGTCTGCACGGATCGTCCCGGCGTCCGGGACGCGGCCGATGGCTGGGCGCCAGGTTGTGCTTGCCGGGTAACGGTTCGCGGGGTCGGTTGAACGCGAGTCACCGTGGAACGACTGGGCAGCGAGGGCTGCACCCGAGCGGTCGGTGAGGCCGAGGTCGGGCTCGTGGGCCGGGTGACACTGGGCCGTGCGTCGCGGGTGATAGTCGTGGGAGTTCGCGTAGACGCGCTCGATCGGCTCGGGATCGCGGTCGGTTGAGGCCGGCTGATCGTAGGTGACTGAGTGATGGTTCGCGACGGTGTCGCCTGGGGAATCGAGCGACTCGTTGCGCTGGGCAAGGGCGACGGCCGTGAAACCCGTGGACGAGATGAGGATACCGACGGTGCGGACCGCATCGATGACGAGGGCGCCGACCGCAGCGAACTGATGATGGATGGCGAAGATCGGGTCGAGCTGGTGGAACCGCGGCTGGGTGCGGTGATTCGGCTTGGCGAACCGCTCGACCTACTGGAAAGCGAACCGCTTGACCGATTGAAAAGCGAACCGCTCGACCTACTAGAAAGCGAGCCGCTCGACCGACCGAAAAGCGAGCCGCTCGACCGACTCGGCGTGCTGCGAGCCCTCGGCGAAGAAGCAACGCTTCGTGAAGGACTCGATCGTGCGGAGGACCTTCGCGCGCGTGACTGGGCCAGCGCGGCGTCCGCGGCTGCCATCAGTAACACTGTAACGCACAGATAGGCCACCATGTGGCAGGGCCTGCCTTGGGTCATCATGGCATGGCTCCTTCTATTCGAGCGGCGGACAGCATCCAGTGCACGGCACATGCCGTACCTTAGCAATAGACACGCCCCGATACCAACAGGTTGGTTGGGACACGGAGCCGCGGAGGCGGGAAGGGGGTGGCTCGCGTTGTATGTTCATTCATGATAATGGTTTGCGCGGGCCGCCCGGGGCAGGGAGCTTGAAGCCGAGGTAGCTAGCCGCGTTGTGGTAGCAGATGTCGGCGACCATGCCGCCGACGAGGGCGAGGTCGTGGGGCACCAGGCCGCGGGTCATGTCGCCGCCCAGGATGTTGCACAGAAGCCGGCGGAAGTACTCGTGGCGGGTGTAGCTGAGGAACGAGCGGCTGTCGGTGAGCATGCCGACAAAGCGGCTGAGCAGGCCCATCTGCGAGAGGGTCTCGATCTGTTGAGTCATGCCGTCGAGCTGGTCGAGGAACCACCAAGCGCTGCCGAACTGGAGCTTGCCGGGCAGGGTGCCGTCCTGGAAGTTGCCGATCATGGTGGCCAGCACGGCATTGTCGCGGGGGTTGAGATTGTACAGGATGGTGCGGGCAAGCTGGTCGGTGCGGTCGAGGCGGTCGAGCATTCGGGCGAGCGGGCTCGCGATCTCGAGGTCGCCGATGGAGTCGAAGCCGGTGTCCGGGCCCAAGCGGGCGAAGAGACGGCTGTTGCAGTTGCGCATGGGCCCGATGTGGAACTGCTGCGTCCAGTTTTTCGCGTGGTCCATGATGCCGAATTCGTAGAGCATCGCGGACTTGAACTGACGGGCCTCGACCGGACTGACGGCGGCGCGGGTCCGTAGCTTCTTGAAGATGGCGTCGATCTCGGTAGCGGTGTAGTTGTCGGCATAGGCGGTGTCGAGGCCGTGGTCGGACAGCCGGCAGCCGCAGGCGTGGAAGAAATCGTGTCGGCGGCGGAGGGCGTCGAGGTAGCCGGCGAAGTCGCGGATGTCCACGTCGGCGGCCTGGGCCAGCCGGTCCAACCAGGCGTTGAAGGCGGGCACGTCCTCGACGGCCATGCCCTTGTCCGGCCGCCAGGTGGGCAACATGCGGATGCCGAAGGATGCATCTCCGGCGACGGCCTGGTGGTGTTCGAGCGAGTCGGTCGGATCGTCGGTGGTGCAGACCAGGACGACGTTCATTTGCCGCATGATGCCGCGGGCGGAAAAGTCGGGCTGCTGGAGTTTGGCGTTGCATTCGTCCCAGATGCTACGGGCGGTCTGCGGGTTGAGCAGGCGGTCGGAGATGCCGAACGGCCGCTTGAGCTCCAGGTGCGTCCAGTGGTAGAGCGGGTTGCGCAGCAGGCGGGGCACGGTTTCAGCCCATTTGGCGAACTTCTCGTAGTCCGGAGCGTCGCCTGTGCAGTAGCGTTCGGGCACGCCGTTGGTGCGCATGGCCCGCCACTTGTAGTGGTCGCCGCCCAGCCAGATCTCGGCGAGGTTGCGGAAGCGATGGTCGCGGGCCACTTGGTCGGGCGGCAGGTGGCAGTGGTAATCGATGATCGGCAGGTCGCGGGCGAACTCATGGTACAGTCGCTTGGCCGCTTCAGTCTCCAGCAGGAAGTCCTCGGTGATGAATACATCCTTGGGCATATGCCAACCTCACGGGCGGTCAAACTGGACAAACTCTCTCAGGTTACGGAGCTTATCATGACATCGCTGCTTCCCGCCACGGCGGCCGCTACGGGAGACCGCCATCCAGCGCTGTCATGCTATAGACGGCTCCCTGCACGACCGGCCATACTACCGGCAACCGGCGAAGCTTGGAATGGAATCGACGCGAGGTCGAGGAACAGCGTCTTGGCGATTGCACCGGCGAGACGCTCACCACGGCGGGCAGGCCGGTGCCCAACCGGTAGGCGATGTCCAAACATATATGCGACGAACGGCAACAAGTTGCCTTGGTCCCGACGAACGGGAGTCGATCATGGCTGCGAAGGTCAAGGTGGGTGTCATCGGGTGCGGGAATATCAGCGATGCGTACTTCACGCATTGCGCCAAGCACGAGATCCTCGACATGGTTGCGTGCGCGGATCTGGATCTGGCCCGAGCCAAGGCCAAGGCGGCCCAGCACGGTCTGCCGCGGGCCTGTACGGTCGCGGAGCTGCTGGCCGCCGATCTGGACGTGGTCCTCAATCTGACTGTGCCGCGGGCTCACGCGGGGGTTTCGCTGGCGGCTTTGGCGGCGGGCAAGCATGTCTACAGCGAGAAGCCGTTGGCCGTCAGCCGCGAGGATGGCAGGAAGATCCTGGAAGCGGCTGGGTCGCGAGGCCTGCGCGTCGGCTGTGCCCCGGATACCTTCCTGGGGGCGGGCCTGCAGACCTGCCGCAAGCTGCTTGACGATGGGGCGATCGGCCGACCAGTGGCGGCCAGCGCGTTCATGATGTGCCCGGGACATGAGAGCTGGCACCCCGACCCCGCGTTTTACTACCAGCCCGGCGGCGGGCCGATGTTCGACATGGGGCCGTATTACCTGACCGCCCTGGTGGCGCTGCTCGGGCCGATCGACAGCATCTGCGGCCAGACCGGCAAGGCCCATGACCTCCGCACCGTCACCAGCAAGCCTTTGTGTGGTACCAAGATTCCGGTAGAGGTGCCGACGCACGTTGCCGGGCTGATGCGGTTCGCCCGCGGAGCACTCGGCACGCTGGTCACCAGCTTCGACGTGCAGGCCCATGCGATGCCCTGCCTGGAGATCTACGGCACGGAGGGCAGCATGGCGGTGCCGGACCCCAACACCTTCGGCGGGCCGGTGCGCGTGTGGGAGCGCGGCGCGAGCGCCTGGCGTGAGGTGTCGCTGACGCATGGGTATGCGGCCCCCAGCCGGGGGGTCGGCCTGGCCGACTTGGCATGGAGCCTGCGAGACGGGCGGGCCCATCGGGCAAGCGGCGAGCTGGCCTTTCACGTGCTCGATGCGATGCACGCCTTTCACGAGGCCTCGGATCGCCGACAGAGTGTAGCCAGCACGGCTCCCTGTGACCGGCCGGCCCCATTGCCGCCGGGCTTGGCCGAGGGCGTTACTATCCCGTAATGCCTTCTCGTCTTGGTGGGTTCCGCGCTCGCATGTGTGCCGGCGGGCAGGCGGTAGCGGCCGCAGCCTCTGGAGGCCGCTGGATGGAGATAGATCCTCAGGCGTCAGCCGCTACCAGAAGGCCCCATCCAGCGCTGTCATGTTAACGCGTCGGCGCAAGGGCTTTCGCGCCGATGTCGCGGCGGCAATAGGCCCCGTCGAATTGAATGCGGTCCACGGCCTGGTAGCAGCGATCTCTCGCCGCCTGCAGAGTGTCTCCCATCGCGGTGACGCCGAGCACGCGCCCGCCGGCGGTGAGGATACGTTGGCCCGCCTGGCGCGTGCCGGCATGGAACACGACGGTATCCTCGACGGTCGCGGCCGACTCCAGGCCGGTGATCTCCTTGCCGACCTCGTAGGGGCCCGGGTAGCCGCCGGAGGACATGACCACGCACATGGCCGGCCGTGGATCCCAGTCCAGCGTGATCTGGTCGAGACGGTTGGCCTGCACCGCCTCGATCACGTCCAGCAGGTCGGTCCGCAGACGCATGAGCAAAGGCTGAGTCTCCGGGTCGCCGAAGCGGCAGTTGAACTCGAGCACCTTGGGCCCGCCGGCGGTCAGCATCAGACCGGCGTACAGAATGCCGCAGTAGGAAACCCCGTCGGTATGCAGGGCGTCGATGATGGGTACGAGGATCTCGGACTCGATCTGGTGGATCGTTCGCTCGTCCGGGACGGGCGTGGGACTGTAGGCGCCCATGCCGCCGGTGTTCGGCCCGGTATCGCCTTCGCCGGCCGCCTTGTGATCCTGGGTATTCTCCATGAGGTAGATGGTGTGCTCGTCCACGAACGCCAGCACGCTGACCTCCGTGCCGACCAGTTTCTCCTCGACGAGCACGCGGTCACCGGCCGGCCCGAACTCGCGATGCACCATGATCCGTTCCAGGGCCATGATGGCGTCGGCCGGATCGTCGCAGACGATCACTCCCTTGCCCGCCGCCAGACCGGCCGCCTTGACCACCACGCCGGCCTCGCGGCTGGCGATGTAGGTCTTGGCGTCGCGGAACTTGTCAAAGATGCGAGCGTCCGCGGTCGGCACCGATGACTGCTGCATGAGGTGTTTGGCGAAGGCTTTGTCGCCCTCGAGCCGGGCTGCCGCCTTTGACGGTCCGAACGCCCGGATGCCCGCGGTGGCCAGCTCGTCCGTCAAACCCAGGCACAGCGGTTCCTCCGGACCGATGACCACCAAACCGATCTTCTCCTGTTTGGCGAACCGCACCAGCCCGGGCACGTCGCCGGCCTTGAGCTCCACATTCTCGGCCAGGCCCGCCGTGCCCGCGTTCCCTGGTGCACAGTAGAGCCGGTTGACTCGCGGCGAGCGGGCCAGCTTCCAGACCAAGGCATGCTCTCGGCCACCACTTCCAACCACCAACACCTTCATCAGCTCACCTTCGTTCCGTCGTCGAACGCGTTTGCGCCGCTCTTCGCCATGCCGTCAGCGGCCACGCTCGCATTCCCTGTGCCGTCGCGAACCGGCCGGAAAAGCGCCGCACGATGCGAATTGTGGCCGAATGTCCGCAGCGAGTAAAGCGGGTCACCGATGACCCCCGCCGATTCGTGGGAACCGAGTCGAATCGTCGATGGGAGGACCGAGTCCGCTTGCTGACGGGAGGACCGAGTCAACTTGTTGATGGAAGAGCCAGACATCAGGCACGAACGGCAACAAGTTGCCTTGGTCTTGGGACTGGCCCTCGCCGACTTTGCCACGCCTCCCGGCCGGTGCTTGAGCGCCACCCCGACCGCGGTTGCCCCTGGTGGTGGCTCGCGGTATGCTGAACAGTCCATGGGGGCGAAGTGCAACCTCGTGGCTAGAAAGTCCTCGATATGCAGATCAATCTCCTTTGTATCGGAGATGTCGTCGGGCGGCCCGGGCGATTCGCGGTTTCGCAGGCCCTGCCGTACCTCGTCAAGCAGCACGATCTTCACTGCGTCATCACCAACGCGGAGAACATCGCCGGCGGTTCCGGTCTGACCCCGCAGCTCTATGACAAACTGCGGCGCTATGGCGTGGATTTGGTCACCATGGGCGACCACATCTATCGTCGGCAGGAGATCATCCCGCTGCTGGAGAAGTCGGACCGCATCGTTCGGCCGGCGAATCTGGCGCCCGCAGCCGTTGGGCGGACCGTGGCCATCTATGAGACCCGGCCCGGTCCCAAGGTGGCGGTCGTCTCGCTCCTGGGGCGGTTGTTCATGAAGACCATGTCCGATTGCCCCTTCCGAGCGGCGGATCAGGTGCTTAGCCAGCTCCCCCGGGACGTGAAGATCGTCGTCGTGGACATGCACGCCGAGGCCACCAGCGAAAAGATCGCCATGGGCTGGCACCTCGACGGCCGAGTCAGCGTTGTCTTCGGAACGCATACCCACGTGGCCACCGCCGACGAGTGCATCCTGCCGCACGGCACAGCCTATATCACCGACGTGGGCATGACCGGCCCATACGACTCGGTGCTCGGTCGGCGCAAGGACCGCGTCGTGCGCACCATGATCACCAACCTGCCCTCCCCCTTCGACGTGGCCACCGACGATCCGCGATTGTGCGGCGTGCTGGTCAGCGTCGATTCCGCCAGCGGGCGGGCCACGCACATCGAGCGGGTATGCGTCGATCGCGCCAGTGGCCTGCTCAGCGAGCCCGACACGGAGCCCGACTGATGGCCGGCCCACGCCCCATCTTCGATCCCGATCGAATGAAGGGCGGCGCCGCGACCCCCGCACTGCCCAAGACGCTGACGCCCTCGCAGCTTAACGCCTTCGTTAAGCGGGTGCTCGGCGATCATCTGCCCGGAACGATCCACCTGGTCGGCGAGATCAGCAACCTGGCTCGGCCGGCCAGCGGGCACGTCTACCTCACGCTCAAGGACGAACGATCCGAAGTCCGATGCGTGATGTGGCGGTCCGCCGCCCAAACGCTCAAGTTCCAGCTCAACGACGGACAGGAGGTCATCGCCACCGGGTTCGTCGATGTGTACGAGCCTCGCGGGCAGTTGCAGTTCTACGCGCAGAAGATTGAACCGCGAGGCGTGGGCTCGCTCGAGCTGGCCTTCCGGCAACTCCGCGATCGCTTGGCGAAGGAAGGACTGTTCGAGCCTGGCCACAAGAAGCCCATCCCACGTTTTCCTCGCCGGCTTGCGATCGTGACCAGCGCGACCGGTGCCGCGCTCCATGACATCCTTCAGACCCTCCGACGACGGTACCCGTGCGTGGACGTGCTGATCGACTCGGTGCGGGTTCAAGGCGAGGGGGCGGCAAAGGAGATCGCCGCAGCGGTCAACCGCTTGAATCGCCACAGCAAGGCACTGGGGAAAATCGACCTGCTCATCGTCGGCCGGGGCGGCGGGTCGCTCGAAGACCTGTGGGCCTTCAACGAGGAGGTCGTCGCTCGGGCCATCTACGCCAGTGGTATCCCCGTCATCAGTGCCGTCGGGCACGAGGTGGATGTGACCATCGCCGATCTGGTCGCGGACCTGCGGGCTCCGACACCCACCGCCGCCGCCGAACTGGCCGTCCCCGTGCTTAGCGAAGTGCTCGAGACTCTGAATACCGCCGCCTCCCGACTTCGCAGAGCGACGGGCAACCTCGTGGATCGGCAGTCAGCCCGACTTCAGGCCGCCGCCGCTTCACCCTGGCTGCGCGATCCGCTGGCTTTGGTTCGACAGCAGGCTCAGCGACTCGACGAGACCGCGGCACGCCTGCAACTGGTTGGCGCGCAGATTCTCGCCTCCCGCAAGCACCGTTTGCACGACCTGCAACTGAGACTGGCCGGCGTGCAGCCGCGGGCATTGGCGCATCGCCGGCAGCGGCAGGTGGAAGACTTGGCCGCCCGGCTGCGATGGCAAACCGTTCGTCTGCTGGATGCCGCCCGCCAGAAGCTGCACGCCGATGAGATCCGACTGCACGATCGTCATCCGCGGTCGCTGCTCGGTCGGCATCAGGAACGGCAACGAGAGATCGCGGCGAGACTACACCGAGCGATGCAGGGCCTCATGCGAACCGCGAGCCATGCGCTCCGGCAGCATGACCACGCCTTCCTGGCCGTCTCATCGCGCCGCAGAGTCGCGATCGAGGGCGGCAAAGTCGAGCAGCTTGAGCGGCAACTCCAACGGACGGTACTGCACCGGCTTGCCTTGGCCGGCCCGCGGCTCGACGCTCTCGAATCGAGGATCGAGGCAACCAGCCATCACAAGACGCTCGCTCGCGGATTCTCATTGACTCGCGACGCCGCCACCGGGCGCATCATCGTCGCCGCGGACCAAGTCGCGCCCGGCCAGCAAGTCGTAACCCAAACCGCCGAGGGCGATTTCACCAGCAAGGTAATCGCTCCCGACTGATCCGATCGCAGTTCGTCTTGAGGAATTTGCAGAATCGCCTCCGTCGTTGGGGCGACGGAGGCGATCGTCTTGTGCGTGGTGATACGCAGGTTCCGGTCAGCGTTTTCGCCGAACCAGCCGCAGCATCAGCAGGCCGGTCGCAGCAGCCAGGATGGCAGGCCCAAGGCCCGCGGCACACAACGGTGAGCCAATCAGCAGATCCTCAGGGTCCGTTTCGGCCGCGGTTGTGCTCGGAACCGTTACCGTGATCGAGGTCCCGTTCTTGCCTGTCCCGCCTTGGTCGTCAACAGCCGTCACTTGGACCGCGTAGACCCCGGGATCGAGGAACACGTGCTGGACGACTTGCCCGGTGACGATCGGGCTGCCGTCCGCGAAGTTCCACTCATACCGCACCACTTGGCCGTCCGTGTCCGTGCCGGTTGCCTGGAACAGAACAGGCAAGGGCGCCTGGCCACTCGTCGGGTTAGCCTGCACGGAGACTTGAGGCGGATGGTTGTAGGGCGCCGTGACGACGATGCGAACCACGGAGTACCCTGATTCGCCCCGGTTGTTGGTCACCGTGAGTCGGGCGAAGTACTCGCCCGGCGTCGCGTAGCTGTGATCCGTGATGCGATCAGAGGAGACGTAGCCGTCGCCAAAGCTCCAACTGTAGGCCAAGTCGTCCGGCTCAGTCGTACTGATCGCCCCGCCGGCAAAGTGCACGGCCAAGGGAGCCGTCCCTGCTGTTACTGAAGGCACGATCGAAGCCTGAGGGGCGGTGGAAGAGCCGGCTGTCGTGAAGCTGCCCCGGCGTCCCCACGAGTAGCAGTTGTACGCGTTCCGCACGAAGATCCCGTATTCGTATTGCCCGGCCGGCAGACTGGCAAGATTCTGGTCCAGCCGCTCGACAATCGAGTTGGTAATGATCACCACACCCGGGGCAACCTGCTGGCCGACCTGATACTCGACCTCATCCGTCGGGCTCCAGTCAAGACTGCCGGTCGAGCTGCGAGCGATCACCACCCCGGCTACATCGTTGGCGGGATTGGTCCAGATCAGCATGCCCGTCGAGGCGGAACTCACCGCTTGGACTCCGGTCACCGGACTGGGCCAAGTCTTACCGGCCGCAGCGGCCTCCACCGCACGCAAAGCGTTCACCCGGCCGTGCCCGTAACGCTCGTTGTGCCCGGTCACCGGGTCAAAGGTTTCGTTCGGCGCCGTGATCTTGTCCGCCGTGTGCTCGACGATGTTGCGAACCTGCTCGGCGGTGAAGGTGTTGCTGATGCTGAAGACCAGGGCGGCCACACCGGCGGCCACCGGGCACGCCGACGACGTGCCGTTGAATGTACGGGTATACGCGGTGTCGGGGAAATCGATGATTTCCGGATCAGGAACCTCGACGCCGCCGACAATTCGCGTCGGCGGGTTGAAGCCCCTGGGACGCGGCAGCGGAAGCCCCGTGACCGGATCAAAGATCGGGAATTGGCTCTCGTCGATATCCACCGTCGCCATATCCGCTTCAAAGCAGTCACTGTCCAGCGGCAGCCCACCGCCCATGCTCCGCGGATTCCCAAACCCGCCGCCGGGTGCCACCACGGATTGCTCCGGACCGAAGTTGCTGTAACAGGTCAGCAGGTCGTTCCGCAACGTGGCTCCGATGGCCATGACACTCGGCAGTGTGGCGTAGACGTTGCCGAAGCTGATCGGCAACGTCTCATTGCCCGCGGAGAACATCACCAGCACCCCACGGCCGCCGCGACCTTCCCTGGCTACCTGGTCGATCGCGTCGCTGATCACGTCCGGCAGAAACAGATCCGCCGTGGGAATCGTTGGCAGTATCACCCCTCCCAGTCCCCAACTGTTGTTGATGATCATCGCCCCGCTGATTTCATGGAAGATGAAAGACTGGGCCACGTCCAGGTCGGTCACTGCCAGGGTGGCCCCCCAACGGGCCGCGGTGATCTGGCTCAGTGGGGCTACGCCGCGCACCCCAATCGTATTCGGCGAGGCGGCGATCAGGCCCGCGACCGACGTGCCGTGCCCCTCGACGGCGTACGGTAAGGCGGGGCTCGGGTCCGCGTCATTGTCGGCAAAATCAAAGCCGATCAGGTAGTTGTCGATCAGATCATCGTGTCGCCACTGTACTGCCGTGTCATTGATCCCCACGATCGCGTTCTGGCCCATCGTGTACTGCCAAGCCTCGACGGCTTTGATATCCGCCCCCGCGGCCGCGCCCGGGATCTGTCCCGTATTCTCCAAATGCCACTGCAGCGGGAACAGCGGGTCTTCGATCGGACTCTGATGCCACGTCAGGAGATCCTTCATGAGGATCGTCGGATGGCTGTAGACCACCCGCCCGCTTTGATAGAGACTCGCCGCCACCTCGAACGCGTCAGCGCTGGTCTCATCGAGTGGCTCGAGGACGTAAACCTGAGGTAGGCCGTTCACTGCCTGCGAGACCCGTGCGCCGTATTGGGCCGCCATCGCGTGGGCCGCCGAAGCCGATGTGCCCGGAGGAAACTTGGCCATCACTTGGCCCGTCGGAATCAGGCTGAGCGACGATCCCGGTAGACGATATACCGGCCGGGCCGTTCCGACGCCCGCCACTCCCAGGACCTGTTGCATCGTCGCTCGATCGGCGGCGTTGACGAACAGGCGACGGTATGGAAAACGCTTCGACAGATCGGAGATCACTTCGACAGAGGTGAAGCCTTCCGCGGCCAGATCGCGCAACACGGCGTCCTCCGCCCGGCTACCGTCCAGCTCGAGCAGCACTTCGCCGGCCACACGCTCCATCACGATGCCCCGCCCGCCGGAGTAGTACACGGCGGCCCGGGCGTCGCTCCCGCTCGTCGCGACCATCGCCGCAACAGCACAAACCGCAAGCCGCAGGCCGACCGCCAGATACCTGTCAACCCGGGACACCAATCCAACGATTTCCTGCCGCATTATCTCATCCTTGTCCAACAGCGCCCCGCCGATCATCCCAGGATCAGCTCGTATCCCCATGCCGGATGTCCAGCCCGACGCCAGGGTGTCACCATCCGAACCCGTTCGAGCCCTACGGCTTGAAACCGTAGATCAGGTACACCTCGCCGGCTTCCGTCTTGCCATCGGGAGAGGCGAGAATGGAGCTGATCATGATGTCGGCCCGCCCATCGCCGTCCACATCGCCCGCTGCCGAAACGCCTCGCGACTGCAAGCCGCTCAACGTCACGCCGCCGCCAAGGGCGTTCCCCGCCGCACGGCCAATGAAGCTCACGCCCGGCAGGTACGGCGTACCAATCTGGTCCAGCGAGATCGTCCCCGTCAGGTGCGACCCGCCAAAGACCACATAGACCAGCCCGCACCCGGTCAGATCATCCGGCTGGCCATCCAGGTTCAGGTCGTCGGCGTATCCATCCCCGTCCAGGTCCAGGCCGGCCGCATCCCCGTTGGCATCTTCTGCCCCGTCGGTCCCGCTGACGAATCGGAAAGACGGACTCGCGTTGGGCGCCGAGACCAACATGTCCGGGATGTTGTCGCCGTTGAAGTCGCCGGCGCTGGTCACCGCCGCGCCGGCCATGTCCCCGGCGTTCGCGCCGATCAGCATCATGCCGTGCCCGGCATCCCGAAGCTCGTTGAGCGTCGTCCCACCGGCCGGGCTCAACAGCGTCGTCCGACCACCGAACAGAATGAAGACCTCGCCCGAGCGAATGCCGCCCGCCGTCGTGGCCGTGTCGCAACCGATCAGCAGATCCGGGAACCCGTCGTTGTTGTAGTCGTCGCTCAGCGAGCCGCCGCCGTACAACACGCTGCCGATGTTCTCACCTTCCTGCCCGACGATCGTCACGCCCACCAGCCGGTCCGGGTCTGTGTAAGGATCACGCCCCAGGTCCTCCAGCAGGTAGTTGGATTCGATCTCAGGTTGTCGGCGATAGATCACATACACCGCACCTCGCGGCGAACTGGAGATCGGCGAGAGGTACGCCCCCGGCGCCCCGACCGCGAAATCATCCACACCGTCGTTGTTCAGATCGTAACAACCGGTAACCTCGCCCACCCGGTCCCCCGGGCCCGCCCCAACAATGTGGAACGGCCGGGACATCTCGTACTCCACGTCGCCCGGGCCGATGACAATTCGGAAATCTTCCGCTCCATAGCAGCGGGAGTAACCAACATCCTCGATAATGTAGTTGTGCGGCGCGGGGATGTTGAGGTTCTCGCCTCCCAGTTCTGCTTCCACCCCCGTGGGTAATCGATAGGGGAATTGGTTTGCTGGAGCCCCCGGCCGTTTGAGTTGAAGCATATAAATCGAGCCGGACTCAAAACGAGTGAGTGTGGGCAGAGTGGGTACATCAGTCCGCCGAACCGTGCGCAGCGGGGCGGAGACAAGCAGAAAATCGCCCGAGACCGAAACGCTGGCGCCGAACCGATTGGCTACCGATGTGCAATCGGTTGGCGTCGAACACTGTGACGTGGTTTGTCCGAGGATGCGACATCCGTAGGGTGGCAGAGCCTGGGCCATCTCGCGGTTGGAGCAGCGCGTTCCTGGACCGTAGAAGCCCGTACCCAGCACCCGCATTTGGCCAAAGTCAGGTTCCTGGCCGAAGGGCGCTCCGCCGTTTACGTTTGGCTCGCAGTCCGCGTTAACAAACCATCGCCCGCCGACATTCAATTCCGTCGTGGGCGGTGCGGGAGGGTCAATCTGGGTCATGAAGATCTGCTCGCCGCAGTAGTAGCCATATTCTGGGTGATTTGTCCCGCTGGGAATCATATGGCCCAACGCGGGCATGGCGTCCGCCAGCCGAGGCGGGTCGATCATCGCAAGGGTGTTCTGCCAGAAACCCTCGCACGGGAAGACCGCCGAGTTGTCATTTTCCTCACCGCAGACCGCCACGCGAGTGGGCAAGTTATCACCGACCCGCAAGGCCATCTGATTGAACACCTGTCCGACTTCCTGAAGCTGGAGAACCCGGTCGAAGTGGCGACTTTGGGCCGTACGGCTCGCCAGCAGTGGGTTTCGACTCGATACAATCACCACCCCGCCCCGCAGGAAATGGCCGTTGTTCTCCAGCCGTCCAAGGCCCACGAGTCGGGAAGGATGCAAACCGGTGGTTACTTGGTTCCACAGACTGAACGAGTTACAGAACGGGAAGCTGAAGACCAGCTCGCTGATACCGTCGCCATCCTGGTCGGGGATGATGGTGACCAGACGCATGCCTTCGGTTTCATAAGCCGGGCAAGGATAGCCGTCCACGGTATAGGGGATGGATCGGCCGGCACGGGCCAAGTCGGGATCGGTCAGGTAATCACCGGGGTAGGGGTTCGGGATGATGCCGCTGAAGATCACGCCGGGCAGGGTCGTCTGGCCGATGCGGTTGACGTTGTAGTCGCCGGAGTACCGGTTGGGTGAACCGTAGATCAGATAAGCCTCGCCCGCCCCGCGGCCCTCCAGGCGGAACAGGAACGGCTTGCCATACTGGGCCGTCAGCAAGATCTCGTTGCGACCGTCGCCGTCGTGGTCGTCCGCCGTGATCATCGCACTGCCGAGGTAGTCCCGGAAATTCGCCCCCTGGAAAACCGCTCCCTGGAACGGTCCGCTCTGAGCGATGACCCGGTTGTCGGAGCCGACCTTGGTCGACAAATTGCCCACCCAGAACGTCTTGGGAACGATGCTCACCGTGCCGGGGGCGTAACTCGTGACCATGTCGCCTTCCGCCGGAGTGACCGTGACGCCCATGAAGAACGTGCCTCGCAGGCCCGTCGTGTCGAAATCGTGGTACTTGCGGTAGGCGTCCAGGCCCTCTACCAGCGTGATTCCTTCCGCGTCGGGATCGGGTTCCGTCTCATCGCCCGCCCGGAAGACCCGGAAGACCCGGACCGTGCCTTCGCCGGTCCGCAGGTTGGTCGTCCAGTTGACCCGAACTGTCTGGCCCGCAATCACCGAAGTCGCCGTCAACGGCGTGGTCACCCGGAGAACACTTGCTCCGCCGCTTCCGCCGTTGCCGCCGTTGCCTCCACTGCTCCCGCTGCCTGCGCTACGGATGAACACCGGCCCGGGCCCGTAAGCGACCAGCGGGGTGGTCATGTCGTTGAGCAACTCGGCACCGACGTAGTACTCGCCGTCCGCCAGCTCGGTCGTATCCCAGCTCGTGCCCCCATCAGATGGTGCAAAAGTGGCGATGGTGACCTCGTTCCCGTTCCCGAATACCTCGTCCAAGTCGTAGAAGACCCGCACTTGGGCGGCAGAGACCGTGGGATCGTTGGCCGCCACGGTGATCTGCACAAACTGACCGGGCTCGAACTGCACGCTGGCCGCGGGGGCCAGCACGCGAAGGTAAGCCCCGGCCGCCACGGCAATCGTTCCCGGTGCGCTGGAACTGGTCGCAACCCCGGTCGGGGTGGTGATCGTCGCACCAATCGTGTACGTGCCCGTCGCCAGACCGCTGGTCTGGAACGTCGCCTGGAGCGTACTCGAGTTGGCTTTGCTCCCCGCCGCGAATGCGACTTGGCTTCCCCCCGCTCGCTGGTAATACACCTCGTAGTCGAAGTCCGAGACATTGGCCTGGAACGCCACGCTCACATTCGTGTCCGACCCGACGCTTGCCGCGGTCAGAGGAGAGATCCAACTGATCGAGGGCGGCGGCTCCAGGACCACAGGGGCCGGGGCGTACCCGACCGCTATCCCCGATCCGCTCGTCGCGGTGATGCCCAAATACACCGTACCGGCCGACAGACTCGCCGTCGCCATCTGCACGAACTTGTTCGTGCCGCTGGCCAGAGCGGTGGCGTACACCACCTCGTCCCCAGTGCCGGGGATACCATCGCGGTCGTAGAACGCGCTCACCATGATCGCTTCGCCCGACGGGCCGGTCGCGTCATAGGTGACCGTCACCAGATTCCCTAGAGTGATAGTCTGAGGTACCGACGGGCTGTGCACAACGACCCCAAGCCCCCCGGTCGGCGTGGTGCCTGGAACCGGACAGCCTTGGCCCAGTACCAACGGCAAGGCCAGGAGGCCGGCCCACAATGCCCATCCCCGGTGCGACCGACGAATGCTGCTCATAACCTCATGCTCCATTACCAATTATGTCCGCAGGGAGTATCGCTCCTGGCCAGTCCTCGCCGCAGGAATACGCCGCTCGCACCGACCGTAGAAGGTCTCCAACCTATCATCGTGGCCACCAAGGTTCCTGTCAATCTTGCCCGCGGCTCAGGATCGCTTGAGGGATTCGGGTATCTAGCCCGGCCAAAGGCATTCAACCACGAGGCGGCAATGGGTCGATGAACAAGCTTTGGCAAGGGGCTCGACCTCATGGAGGAGGTGAGCGATGAAATCGCAAAAAACCAGCGCTGCCGCGCTGTGGCTGTCCTGTCTCGGAACACAAGATCGCGGTCCCCACACCGCTTGGATCTCCAGCTACCTGCCCTGGGTCCAACTTCAGTTGGCGATCTGGGCTTGCGGGGGGCCGAAGACCACTGAGGGCCAGCACCATGCATACGATGGTCTGGTCCAGGGAGCGAAGGGGGATCTCTTCTTGCCCTTCGTGCCCCCGGCCCGTGCCTTTGAGGCCGGGCGACAGGGCTGACCGGACCGGCTGACGGCCCGAGTGCGCGTTCCCAAGAGGGCGACCTACCGGATCTCGCCCGGCTTCTCGTCGTCCACGAGGATCTTCTGGATCGCGCTGCGCACCACCGTGATCTTCACGTTGGCTGACTCGTCAACCTTCAAGGTCACCTCGCTGTCGCTTACCGATACCACCGACCCAATGATACCCCCGATGGTCATGACCCGATCATTCTTGCCGATCGCCGCGAGCATTTCCTGCCGCTTACGCTTGTCTTTGCGGTTTCCGCTGATCAGGATGACGTAGAAGACCACGATGGCCAGCAGCATGGCGTACATCAGGCTCGATCCGCCGCCGCCGTTCTCCGCAAGCACAAGCATCAAGGGCATCTCAATCATTCGGTCGCTTCCCCAGTCAGGGACTCGTTCGCCAAAGGTTCCTGGGCTACCGGGAACTCGGCCAGCATCGTCGCCCAATCTCCTTGCGGAATCAAGTCCCGCAGCCGCTGCATAAACCGCTGGAAGAACCACAAGTTGTGCACCGACACGAGCATCGGGCCCAGCATCTCGTGGGCCAGGAACAGGTGTCGAATGTAAGCCCTACTGAACTTCTGGCAAGCCGGGCAGGGGCACCCTCCTTCGAGGGGCTCGTCCTGTCGGCGATAGCGCTCATTGCGGAGCTTCATGGTGCCCGTTGCGGTGAACGCGCAGGCGTTGCGGCCGTTGCGGGTGGGCAGCACGCAGTCGAACATGTCGATGCCGGCCCGGACGGCGGCGAGGATGTCGCACGGCTTCCCTACGCCCATGAGGTACCGCGGCCGGTTGGCGGGCAGCGAGGGCACCAGCTCGCGGAGCACAGCCACCATCTGGGCATAGGGCTCACCCACCGACAGGCCACCCACCGCGTAGCCGGGGAAGTCCAGCTCGATCAGCCGCTCGGCACACGTTCGCCGCAGGTCGTGGTACACCCCGCCCTGGACGATTCCGAACAGGGCCTGATCCGACCGCTGGTGGTGCCGGCGGCACTGCTCGGCCCAGCGGACGGTTCGCTCGACGGCTTGTCCGGCCACCGCGCGATCCGACTGGCCTGGCGGGCACTGGTCGAAGGCCATGATGATGTCCGCCCCGAGCTGGTTCTGGATCCGCATGGACGATCGCGGGTCCAGGTGGATGTACTGCCCGTCGAGGTGCGAGCGGAAGGTGACGCCTTCGTCGGTGATGCGGTTCAGCTCCGCCAGGGAGAAGACCTGGTATCCGCCGCTGTCGGTGAGGATGGGGCGGTCCCAGCCCATGAACCGGTGCAGGCCGCCCAGCTCGGCTACCAGCTCGGCCCCCGGTCGCTGGCCAAGGTGATAGGTGTTGGCGAGCAGGATGTCGGCCCCGCTGTCGCGGACCTGATCGGGCCAGACGCCCTTGACCGTGGCCCGCGTGCCGATGGGCATGAAGGCGGGCGTGCGAATCTCGCCGTGTGGCGTGACCAACCGTCCGTGCCGGGCGTGGCCCGCCGGTTCACTCTCAATGATCTCGAAAGTCAGCATACGGCCGCATCTTACCATTTCCGACAGGCCGATTCGACGATGCCCACGTTTGTGCCTCGAACGGGCCTCCGGTCTGTGTCCGTGAGGCCTTTGGGTAGTATGACAGTGCTGGATGGGCCTTCTCTTGTAGTGGGGTTGGCTCTCTACAGGCCTTTGATGCGGATGTTGCGGAACTCCACGGGGTCGCCGTGGCCCATGAAGCCGATGTGGCCCTCGGTGTGGTGACGACCCGGATGGTCGCTTCCGTCGGGGGCCTTCTCGATCTTGCTGAGGTCAACGTCGAGGATTTTCGTGCCGTTGACCGCGACCTGAATGCGCGGGCCTTTGGCGATGACCTCCTGGTAATTCCATTCTCCTGTCGGCCTCAGGTAGCCGCGGTGAGCCCCGGCCACGCCGTAGACCGACCCGTGGACCTGCCAGTCCTTGAGGTTCTTGTATTTGGGATGCCCGTCGTCGAGGATCTGGAGCTCCATGCCCGCGAAGGCGGGGTTTCCCTTGAGGGGCGAGCGAATGGCCAACCCGTTGTTGCCCCCCGGGGGCAGGCGGAACTCGAAGCGGAAAGCGAAGTCGCTGTAGGGATCCGCGGTGAACAGCGTCCCGCCGCCCTGCTTGAAGCGTAGCACGCCGTCGACAGCCTCATAGCTGTCGGTGGCCCCGATCCATCCTTCGAGATCCTTGCCGTTGAACAGTGTCTTGAAGCCCTCCTGGCTGCGGCTCTGGAGCATGCGGTTGGCGTCGTCCGCCCCGATCTCGCGGATGAAGACATTGCGGAAGCGCATCTCGCCGCCGTGGGTCTGCAACTGGATCGGGCCGGCCGGCAGCATGGGCCGGGCACGGTCCCAGAAGTTCTCCATGACCGCGTCTTTGACGATTGTCTGCCCGTTGAACGTGACCGTGACCCGCTCGCCGAGCATGAGGATGCGGAAGCTGTTCCACTGCCCGATGGGCTTGTCCGCCTTGACCAGCGGCCATTTGCCCTCGGCTTCGTTCTGATTGTTCCACAGGGCCCCGGAGCCCTTGTCGCAGCCGTTTTGCTGGTCGCGGGGATTGGCCGGGTCCCAGATTTGCACCTGCGGGCAGCCGCGAAGGTAAATGCCGCTGTCGGTGTTGGGGCTCATCATCCGCCATTCCAGCAGCAGCTCGAAGTCGCGGTAGTCCTTCGCCGTGGTGAGGTAGACGCCGCTGCCGTCGTTGATGATCTCGCCGCCCTCGGCCCGCCAGTGGGCGCGCATGTCGGTGTCGGCCGCTTCCTGCTTGGCCGTTCGCTCCTCGCTGCTCCACTTGGCGATTTCGTAGGGGTTGACGTGGCCCAGCCCGCGCCAGCCGTCGAGATCCTTGCCATTAAACAACGCGGTGAAGCCCGGCGGCGGCACATTGTGCTCGTCCGCCCAAGCCGTGGCGCAGAAGGAACCAGCGAACGCGACAAGAAGTCCGATGATGATTGTTGTTGTTGTTCTCATGGGGGACCATTATAGCGTGTCCGCATCGGTTTGCGGTAGTCCTGGTCGTCGTTGAGGACTGAACCCGACGACTCGCGTCGTCGGCTCACTGTGCGTTGTCGAGCCGCTGTCCGTTGTCGAGCCGCTGACGCAAGTCAGCGGGTGCCCTCCACGTCATCACGAAAATGGCTCATGCGCTCGCGGATCTCCGAATACAGTTGCGCGGTCCAAGCAGGTGCGTCCGCGGGCACATCCCCCAACCATGTCCTGAAATCGACGGGCGCGAGAATCAACTCGGTGTTGGCCAACCCGACGTCTGCAACCAATACGAAAAGATCCTCCGCAGCCTGATCTCCCATGGCCAGACATCCAACCGATACGTCATTGCCGTGAATCATGATGTCCCCGCCGAGATTCGATCGGCCATCTGCCCTCGCGCGTATGCGATCATCCTCGTTGGGATAGTTCACGCGAAGGGCAAGATGAAACATGCTGCTGGGATGGAGCGATTCGATCCGGTAGAGCCCCTCGGGAACCTGTCGGTCGCCTTCCCGCAGCTTGGGACCAAGGCGGCCGCTTGCCGCCAAAACAGGATAAGTCCGCACGTGCCGGAATGTGCTGTCGGGATTGCCGCCCCAAAGCTCAAGCTGCCTGCTATGCTTGATCCCGATCAAGACCAGTTTGGCCGGCGGATACTCGATGCCCGCCGCCCTGAAGAAAGGCTTCAGCCGTTCGCGTGCCGCCGGCCCGTACTGCTCCAGCCGTTGCGCAACCGTCGCACCGCCAGCCAACCGTCGCCAAGCCCACCCGGCATAGCGGCCAAGCGGTGTCACGAGAAGCACGATGGCACCCAAGCCGATTGCCGCAATCACGATCGAGAGGGTTTTTCTGTTCCATATGGTTAAGCGGTGTGCCAATCCAGTCGCCTCCCCGGCGCGTTTGAGCCGAGTATTTGTGACGGCGATTGTAGCCCTCGCCCGCGCAAGAACAAAGCCTCCCCCTTTCGCGGCGAGAGGCTTCTTCTCGATGCATGTCGAGTCGGCCGATGGCCGACGCGATCAGTTGATCAGTTGAACAGGAGACCGCAGGTGAGCGGAACCGCCGGTGTACTCTTGACAGGCGGCAGGCTTTCATCCTTCGCCTGCTCTCCTGTTCTTCCGCTCACCTGCTCCAGTCGGCCATCGGCCGACTCGGGGCGACTGGACACCAGTAGAACCGTTCCTGGCGGGGGTGGCGGGGCTGGAGGGGCATATCCGGCAAGCGCTGGTGCGGTTAGCGGCAGGCTGAGCCCCCTTCAATGATGCGTCCCTCGCAATGCGGCCTTCATGCCGCGGCGAGCATGAGCGAACGTCGCCCAGAAGCGGGCTGATGCGGTCGGAAGGCGCCGAAAGCTTTGATGCGGCGCCTCAGCCGGCGTGCGAGCGCCCGAATGAGCGTCCAATCGCCGAAAAATGCCCCGAAACCTGCCATCCCGCGTCGTTTCATCGCCACCAGCGCGCGGAACAGGTTCCACCCCGCACACCGAAGCAAGACCGCCATTCGAACGCGCGGTGAGCCGCGGACACGAAGGCGGCCCATGCCCGTTTTCCGTTTGAGGCCGGCGTTCACCGATTCGCCGCCGCCGCGAATGGCGTAGTGCTCGCGGAAGGCGTTCGTGGCCTGCTCGGCCCGACGTGAGGCCAGCCGGTGCTCGGCGGGGGTGTGCTCGATCACGTATTCACCCCGGACCTGCTTGACCGGACATTAGTTCCGACAGGGACACACTGAGCAATGCGCGGCATCCATGACCGTTCGCGTCCGCCCCTTGTCCGGATCATGGACGGAGGAAACCGGCTCGTGCCCGTTGGGGCAGCATTCGACCGTCTGGGTATCCTCATCCACCACGAAGTCATCGATCGTCAGGTCGAAGTACTCCTTCAGGAAGATCGCTCCCGCCATGCCGTGCAGTTCTCTGGTCGGGCAACCCTGCTTGGCATCGAAGTGCTTGCCCAAGGCCCCCGCCGGCATCAGGTGCAGCATCTGGTACCAAAACACGCCCGGCCAGTCCGATGACAGGTACTTGATGGTGATGGGCGAAAACATCGCCGCGGCGGGCTCGAACAAGGTCATTTGTCGGGGATCGACCGCGTACCGTATATTCTTTCTAGCCTCCTTGTCAGCATGGTATTACAACAATAATAGCTCTACCAAAGAACCTACGGGAAGGCAAGGGAACAATGGTATAACTCTTTACTACTTAAGGCGTTGCGCGTGACTGTTGGCCGACTTAGCGTGGCAGGGCATTCTGCGGGGCGCGTCTTAGAAGCCCTGACGATCTCACAATCCGGAGGGATAGCCTGCGGCGCCTGCCGATCAACGTCAGCCCGCCCAGAGCCAGCAGCGACAGCGTGGCGGGTTCGGGGACAAGCGGCACGTAGTTCCAGCTCCCGTGGTCGGCGGTGTCAAACGAATCGAAGGCGTAGGCCGCGCCGTACCAGTCGGTGTACTGGCCGATGCTTATTTCGGCTGACGTCGTTTCGAGTAAAGAGGCATAGACGGTGCCGCCCCAGATATTATGTGTCGCATCAACACCGCCTGTCATGGTGAAACGTGCGCACGTTTCAAGGTAGATAAGGCTGGCCAACTGCGGCGCCTGGTTGATGGGCACGAAGGCGCCGCCCGTTCCAGCGCCTTTGACCAAGAGCGTCTGTTGCCCAGCAAAGGCCGCGTCGCCGACGACATACATGTTGACGAGGTTGCCGGACGTCAGGTCAATCTGCAGATCGAAGCCTCCCCGAGTGGTGATCGAGTCAAAGTAGTAGTTGCCCGACGACAGGATCACCGCTTGGTTCTGAGAGGAGGTCTCCAGTGCGCCGTACGTGCCGGGCGCGAGCGTCAGCGAATTGCCTTGGCCAGCAGGGACGGTCTGGTTCGCGCCGCCGGCCGTGAAGACCGTCGCCGCCGGCATGGTGATGAGGTTGAAGGTCTTGGTTGAGGGACTCGACACCGCCCCCTCGACAATCGCGGTGGAAGGGGTGTAGCTAGTCGTGTACTGCACGTTGCCACCGACCCCGCCGGCCTTCCGTATGCCCGTTAGTTGCCCCAAGGTGACGGAATTCCCGTACAGATTGCCGTAGATGTTTGCCCCCCCCCGATACTAGCCGCACCATTAGCCACAACCTCGCGCAGCGGCCCCGACGAGCTGCCGACAGTGAGATCCTGGCCAAAGGTCAAGGCGCCGCCGGCGTAGGCCGAGCCGTTGAGCTGTGCGGGATAACCCGTCAGCGGATTGCCTTGCTGGAAGAGGTCCTGGTTGCTGCCGATATTGCCGTTGACGAGGACGTGTCCGCCAATTGAGGTCTCGTTACCGCCAGAGGCGGACAGACCGCCGCCTGAAAAGATCACGAAGTCGGACAACGGAACCGTGACTGTAGATGCAGATGCCGTACTTGCAGCCACCAGCACCAATACTACAAGTCCTATTACTCTCATTGCTTTTCCTCCTCCTGCCAACGCGGGAAAACCGCCGTACTCCTCCGTCATCGAAAACAAAAAGCCGACGCAGGAGTCACGGGGAGGCGCTCCATCGCGTCGGCTCACTTGCTAACGAGCCCCCGGCACCGCCGGGTCGTCCTTTATCTGGTCCGCCAAACAACTACCTAGTTTAGCTCGTTGATCTGGCTTGTCAACCCTCATTATGAGACGATTTGAAGGCTTCTTCCGCCCCCCCCCGGCGGCGAAGCCGATTGCTCGCTTGGCGGAACCCCGATCCTCGCTCAACGCTGCGTTAGCCGACTACTTCCATAACACCTTTTATGGCAGAGTGTTATGTCATGTCTCTGTCGCCGCAGGCGCACTATAATCACAGTTAATGCAACTTAGATGCGTCCCTCACAATGCGGCCTTCATGCCGCGGCGAGCATGAGCGAACGTCGCCCCGAAGCGGGGAGCGGCGGCCCCGCCGCCGATGGGACCATGGCGTCGTCTGTAACACGCCATGGTCAAATTTCAGAGGAGAGAGTCGAGGGGGCGGCAAGTTTCACGCATTCGCTGCTGGCGGCCGGTGTCGATTCGCTGAGCCTGGGCGTCGGGGTGGATTGGGGCGAGCGATGGGCGGGGTTGGAGCAAGACCTCGCGGCCATGAAGGACAGGGCCAAGGGCACCGATGGCGTGCTCTGGGGCCGGCTACCTGACCGGCCGGCCATCTTCCATGCCGGCGGCAAGCCGCCCATGTACCGGTATCACGTCGAGACGGGGGCGGGGCATCTGTTTATGGCCCATCGGCCCGGGCCTGACAAGTTCCCCAACGTATACGCCTCGGTGGCCTGTGCGGAGTTGTGGTGCCGGGGGCTGCGTGCAGCGGTTGGCCTGCTCCAAACGGATATCGAAGCCCTCGGCGGCCGGGTCGTGTCGCTGCTGCCCAGCCGGTGCGACCTCTGCGCCGACCTCCTGATTCCCCAGGGGCTGGACCTGGCGTTCCTTCAGTCGCACATCGTGGCCCGGTCCGCCGCCCGGCGGCAGTACCTGACCGGTGATGTCCTGGAGTCCTACTACGTCGGGCAGGGCTCCGGGGCCATTCAACTCCGCATCTACGACAAGGCCAAGGAAACCGACAAGAACGGGCACAAGGGCTGGTTCCTTGAGGTCTGGGGCCTGGCGGAATGCGCGCACGTGTGGCGGGTCGAGTTCCAGGTCCGACGCCAGGCGCTCAAGGAACTCGGCATCGACAGCCTCGACGACCTCGAATCGGGGATCGCCGGCATCTGGCGGTATCTGACAAGCGATTGGGCCTCGCTGCGTTTGCCGGACGACGAGAACTCGGCCCGCCGAACCGTGCATCCTCTCTGGCAAACCGTCCAGGGCGCTGCCGCGCGGTTCGGAGTCGAACGAAAGATCGAGCGGGATGCAAGGCGGGACTCTGCCGCCGCTGTTAGGCGAATCCTCGCTCAGATTGCGGGCTGGGTTGTGTCCTATGCGGTCGCGACGGGCATTCCCACGCGGGATGCCGCTCTCGATTCCTTGGGCCACGATATCAGGCGCGATCTGCTCCCGTGGAGCTTCGCCGAACGCTACGTCCGGAAGGCGGTAGCCTTGGGGCGAGAAGTCCCCCCCGGTCTGGTCGACGCCACAGCCAACGAATCAACCGAGGCGCAGCCTGCCGAAGAAACGCACGATACCGACAAACCAAAGCGTCCTGCCGCCTTGCATGTGGAAGAGTTCTTCCGGCGGGGTAGGGGCGGTGACCATCCGACAGCCACGAGGGGGCACTGAGCGAAGATGGCCACGGCTTCAGGTCCAGTACGATTGGCCGTCCGGGACGATCAATCCCCGTCCGCCGACGTACTGCCGGCCTGGATGACGCCGGAACTGATCCGTTCCACCATCGAGACCTGGCAACCGTATCACGCGGACCGCTTGACCGAAGCGGATGCCGTCGGGATACTCCGAAGCGTCGGCCGGCTGGTCGATGTCTTGGAGGATCTCCCATGAGTAAGCGGTTCGTCGGATTGGCCCGCGTGTCAAGTCGTGAGCAGGAACGCGAAGGGTTTTCGCTTGATGTGCAGGAAGAAGCGCTGCGCCGTTACGCCGAGCGACATGGCGGCAGGCTGGAGCATCTCTACCGCATCGCCGAGACCGCCAGCAAGCGACAGGAACGCAAGACGTTCAAGGATATGCTGGCCTACGTCAAGGCCCACGCCTCCGAAGTCGACGGGTTGCTGTTCTACAAGGTCGACCGGGCGGCCCGCAACGTGTTCGACTATGTGGAACTCGAACGGCTGGAAGCGGACCACAACGTGCCGGTGATCTACGTCACGCAACCGACAGAGAACACACCGGCCGGCCGGATGCAGCGGCGGATGCTGGCCAACATGGCGTCGTTCTTCACGGAGCAGCAGAGCGTCGATGTCCGCGAAGGGCACGCCCGGCGGGTCCAGAGCGGCTTGTTCGTCGGTTCCGCCCCGTACGGCTACCGTAACGTGCGGATCGACGGTCGGGGCCTGGTCGAAGTCGATACCGAGCGGGCATCGACGGTTCGACGCATCTTCGAGCTTTACGCGTACCACGGCCATACGCTGGACAGCCTGCGTGAAACTCTCGGCCGCGAAGGAATCATCTATCTCCGCAGCCAGGCGGCCTTCCCGCGAAGCACGCTGCATCGGATGCTGCGGGACCGGTCGTATATCGGGGAAGTGCGGTATCACGGGCAGTGGTACGCCGGCACACATGAGCCGATCATCGACCGGGCCACGTGGGACCGCGTGCAGGTGCTCTTGGGCGAGAGGATCTACCGAGCCCACGAGTTGACCTACGCCGGCGAGTTGGTGACCTGCGGCCACTGTGGCCGTCCGATCACCGGTGAATCAAAGATCAAGAAGACCCGCACCGGCGAGCGGGAGTACACCTACTACCGCTGCACGCGGTACGCGAGCGCGGACCATCCGCGTATCAGGGTGACCGAAGCGCAGCTCGACGAGCAAGTACTCATCCTGTTCGGCAAGATGCGGATTGAGGACCAGCGGGTGCGGGATTGGGTTGTCGAGGTGCTCCGGGCCCGTGCTCGGGCGACCCAGGATGAAGCCCGCAGTCGAACGGCCGGCGTACGTCGCGAGTTGGCCGGCATCGAGGCCCAGCGGGACCGTTTGTTGAACCTGCACCTCCTCGATGAGATCGAGGCGAGCACCTTCAGCCGCAAGGATACAGAGCTGCGCGACCGGGCCGCGCATCTGCGGTTGCAGCTCGAGGCCGGCGACCGAGGCCAGTCGGAACACGCCGACTTGGCCATCAAAGCGTTTGAACTTTCGCAAAAGCTTGCGGAGAAGTGGCTTACAGCGGATTACTCCGCCAAGCGGCAGATCCTCGATATCCTCTGTTTGAACTTGTCGCTCGACGGCGCAACTCTCGTTCCCACAATGAGAAAGCCCTTCGACCTGTTGGCCGAAGGGCTCATTCGTGAGGAAACTCGGGGCGACTGGATTCGAACCAGCGGCCTCCTGCTCCCAAAGCAGGCGCTCTAGCCAGGCTGAGCTACGCCCCGGACGGTGCCTTCTGATAAGGAAGTGGCCGCCACGTCTATCCTTTATTGGATGATGTTTGGGGATGGCTGTCAACTCCGGGCCTGTGCTATGATGCTGCCGCAGTCTGTTCGTCGCACGATGGGGTTGCGTGAAGCTGGCCGGCCGCAGGCTCAAGCGGGACCGCTGCTTTTGGGGGCCGAGGATTGCACAGCATGCCAAGATGGACTGTTCTTGTGGTTATTGCGTGGTTGACTGCGTCCGGGGTGCGGGCTGACACGCCGGAGCAACGCGTGAAGCGGGTTGCCCAGACCGAGGGCCTGATTGCCTTCTGGGATTTTGCATTGGCCAAGGATGGAAAATGGACCTCCTACCACGACGCGAAGGTGGTTGACCGCGGTTATCCGGTGGTGCTCAGGCGGATCGGCGACGAGCGGAGTTACGCGCCCGAAGAATGGCCCTACACGGACGAGGATTCACAACTGCGCCGCGACGCGTCGGGGCCGTTCGGGACTGCCGTCCGGTTCAACAAGGGTTACATCTTTGCCGAGGTGCCTCGCAGCGTCTTCGATCGATCGCCGTTGGACATTCACGGCCGCCAGCCTTTCACCCTCATGGCGTGGACGAAGTTCATCGGCAAGCGCCATCTGGTGGCGGGGATTTGGGATGAAGGGGGATGGCAGCGATACGGCGGGCGAAGGCAGATTGCGTTGTTTGCGGGGCTTTTTCGCTCGAAGGGATTGACCGGCCACATATCGGCGACGGGAGCGACGAGCTATCCTCAATCGACCATCCCGGGCTCGCAGTACGCCCGATGCCGGGCCATCGACGGTCGCGATTTCGAGAATGACGAGTGGGTGGCCTTGGCGATGACGTTCGACCCTCGCAGCGACATGGTGACGGTCTATTGTAACGGTGTGGCCACGCCGACGAACGTCACGGATCCGGTTGCTCAGGACGTCTTCGCGTACGACAAGCCGGTGGCCAGCAATCCCTACCATTTTCCATGGCCGATTTACTCGCCTCGCGCGTTCGTGTTGAAGTTTCACGGCTATCGCGTTGAGACTTCGGGGGTCTACGAGCACTGGCTGGAGATCGACACCGAGAAGAAGGTTGTGCAGTATCGCCGGAGTTGCCCCGATGAGGCCAAGGTGCGCGAGCGGTATCGCGTTCGGTTCGACATGCATCGTGAGGGGGCGAGCCTGCTTGCGGAGCCGTTGGTGTTCGAGGCGTCGAGAACGAGTGAGCCCGTCGTATTGCCCGGTCATGTCGCGGTGCGGGCCGGCGATGAGATCGTCACCTCGTTGGAGGTCCTGGCGGATGACTGGCAGCGCGTCGGCGAGGTGATCCGCTACAGGCTCAGGGAAGGCGCCCCCTTCACCTTCGGCAGGGCCCTGGGGCTGGGGACCGAGCCGATCGATCACGGCACCCAACTGGTCCTTGATGGAGTCGCGGTGTTCAATCGGGTGCTCGATGACAAGGAGATCCGAGGCTTGAGCTTCATCGATTGAGCCGGGCGCAGCCCGCCGTCGCTTCTCTTCACGCGGTTCGCGTTGCCTGTGGGTTCACGGTTTGGTGCTGTCGATCCTCACCACTCGGGCGTCGGTTGGCGGGATGGTGACACGGACCTGTGCCGGCCGCGGACCATGGGTTGCCGCCGGCCCGAACTCCGCCTTGGCGGCACGTTCCCAGGGCACAGGCAAGTCGACGGTCCGCTCCACGTCGCTCATATTCACAGCTGCCAGGGCCAGCGTGCCGTCCTGGGCCATCCACGCGGTGGCCATGACCGCGGGCAGATCGATCGTGTACTTGCCGCCGCCTGAGCCGCCTTCGCCTTGGAGGCGAGGGACGTCGCCCGTCGCCTCGACCTCTCCAAGGAACGCGCCGTCCAGCAGGAAAGCGTGTGCCCCTTGTCGGGCTCGGGCCAGGTTTCGCAGGAACTCGGCCTCGACGCGGGCCGTCTCGGCCATGACGAGCTCGGTTTTGATCCACCCGAGTTGTGCGCCGAAGAGGAAGCACCTGGCCATCTTCGCCCGGAAAGGCAAGGACCGCGGTACGTCATCGGCGGCCATGTACTGGAACCCGAAGGTGATCACGCGGCCCGCGTAGACCGTCGGCATCAGGGGGATGATCCGCCGCCCGCCGACGGCCGGCGTGTTGACCATCAGCAAGGCGTCGAACTGGTCGTTCCAGCACTCGGCGTTTTCCTCGGAGGTCAGGATGCGACCTTCGGGCAGCCGCTCGCGGATCTGGTCGAGCATTCGGCGGTATCCCTCCGACCAGAATACGCCGCCGCCGGGTGAGTGGCCGTGATCCGTCCGCATGCACTGCACGGCATGGGCGGCGGTGATCTGATCGATGTACACGCCGTCCACGTTGTATTCGCGGATCAGCCGGTCGACGATGCCGCTGACCTTGTCGCGCCAGAAGGTGGTGGCCGGGCACATCACGTGCAGCGGCACCTTTGAGCCGTAGACTTCGGTATAGGGCTTGCCTTCGGGGTCCAGTGCGCTGGCCGCCTCGCCGCCCTCCTCCTTCCAGGTTTTTGAGTTGGGGTCGCACAGCCGGCCGTTGATGTAGGGCGTGACCCGCAGGCCGGCCTGCTGCAGCTTCGCGACGCCCTCGCGGAAGCCCGGCTTGGGCGGGAAATACTCCGGGTAAAGGGTGTCAAAGGGGATCTCGTGCCAGTTGTACAGATGCAGGCCGATCGGAGTATCGAAGAACGCTTGGGCCGATTGGCAGGTTTCCACCTTCGCCAGCGGGTCGCCGTCGACGATGAACCACAGGTCGATGTCCCGCAGCCACTGGGGGCTGCGCTGTGCGGGCTCGTTGCCTGCGACCGGTCTGGCCTGGCTCGCTGACGCATCCGCCTGCGGGCTGGTGGTGCCGGCTCGCCCCCAGGGCGTGTGCCGCGTGAATCGGCGGTAGATCTGGGCCGCCTCCCAGTAGTCGCCGTCGAACGGGCCGACCGCGACGTGGAAGTCGGGCGCGTACCGGCCGTTTGCCGTATCCGCCTCGGCGGCCACGTGCGTGCAGGTGATGCTCACTCCCTCTTCGCGCGCTCGCACGACCAACCGCTTGTGGCTGCCGGTCGCGTCATGTATGCCGACATAGAGCCCCTTGCCGCCGGCGTACAGGGCCACGAACGGCATCGAGATCACCAGCGATGGATAGGTCCCCTCGAAGCCCATGCCCGGCTTGAGGTCATATTCCAAACCCCAGCCGAACGGGGCGGCCAGTTTGACGCCCGGCACCATGCCGAGGTTCGCCAGCACCGGCCAGTCGGTACGCACCACCGTCCACCCGTCCGGCAGACGGGCGGTGAGCTTGAGGTGCCTGAGCCCGTCTTCGCCAGGCGTATCCGCAAGGTGAATCTGCGCGGATGCTTCGCCGACGGATGCCGTCCAGGTCCGGTCGCTCGGGTGCCCGGCTTCCCCGTCGCCGATCCGCGTCGCGGTCTCGCTGGCCAGTTCCTGCGTGTTGCCGTCGGGCCCGCGCACGGTCATCCGCCAGCCCGCCTGGCCCGCCGCCGCCGCCCAGTCCAGATTCCGCGGTGCCGTGTCGCCAGCCATAGCCACCGCCGCCCACAGTCCGATCGCCATCGCCTGGATGTATCTCATTGCCGACATCTCCTTATGCGTCGCCCCGACAGGATGGATCAAGCTTTCTCGAACTGGCCGACTTACCGGCGTCGCCGACCGCACCTCGCAACGCCGCCGCTCATCATCGCCTATCGGTCATGGTCAGCAGCTTACCACGCCGGCCGTGTGCGGTCGAACAGAACGCAAGGGGTGCAGACTGGTGCCAGATCGCGGCGTGGGCATGCTCCGCGGCCCAAGCAGTTGGAAACCGCCGATCCGGCTTCACCTTGCTGCGCCGAGACGAGTGAGCGCCGATGCCGGTCAGCTAATGTATGGGAAGTGCTTGGCTCATCAGAGCCGCGACCGTAAGGAAGCGGTTCCTCTCTGCCGCGAGCGACTGCTCCCTTACCGTCGCGGCTCTGAAAAGGCATCGCACACGCCCTCTCAGGCAACAAGCGGCTGCATTGTCATGTGTGCGAGACGAGACCGGAAGTAGTCCTCGCGGTTTTGAGGTCCGCTAACGCGACATATCGCTGGTTCTGGGTGAAGGCGATGCCTCGGCCACCGCTGGACTCCAGGTCGTTGGGGATCGGCTGGGGGAGTCGGACGGTTCGGGGATCGTCCGGTGCCGACAGCAGCATAATCTTTGCCGATTGCCCCTCGGAAACCTTCCCCGCACGCAGGAGAGCATTCACTCGATCGCGCACTTCCCCATCGTTGGCATCCTTCGTAAGCATGATTTCCTCATGGACCTCGAGGATGGTAGGAACAAGCGGCTGGATCTGCCCATCACAGTAAAAGGAGATACGCGTCACAGGTTGGAAGGGGCGGCGGGGCTGACAGACGTAGACATGAAAATCGGTGTACATCGGCCATGCCCGGCGAGCAGGAACAACGAGCACGTCATTAGGCGAGCCGATCAGACGCTCCTCGACAAACATGCTCTGCAGCTCCCGCAGCAGAAACGCCTCCCGTTCGGAGATCACCTCGTACTTGTCAGCCAACAGCTCTTCGATCGACTGGTGAAACGCGGAGAACGATGCCCAGATAAGCCGTTCGTCCTTGATGCGGTCGCACACCGGAGGCCGATGCTGGTCAGGGGTCAGTAGCAGCAGAAGCCGGGTGTGCTCCCCGGACTTGTCAAGTCGTCGTAGATGCCTCATGAGTTGGTCAGGAGCCTTGATGCTGTTTCGTTGGGTTTTGGTCTCCAGCAGCAGGTAGCAACTACTCAGGATCATGGCATCGGGTACGCCCTTTCCGCCGCTGGCCGGCTGGTTCTGGAAGCGGACCAGCTCGAACTCGGACTGTTCGAGCAGAGCCCCCAGCAAGCGCTCAATACGGCTCATCGCCAGGGACTTGAGAACCGCAAGGATGGATGCGGTCACTCGGTTTTCACCAGTGACGTAGGGCGGGAACAAGCTCATACCATATCTCCCGGCAAGCCCCGCGCAGCGGGGATGGGACATACTCCTCGGATCTCGCGAATGCCTCATCGGCTATCCGTTTCGAGGATGACATCTTATGCCAGCATGCCCGCATCTGCAAGGAAACGAAGCGAGTGCCGGTCGGAGGTTCTGTGATTACACAGCGCAGGCTTTGCCCGCAACCCAGGGAGTGCCGAACCGCCGATGGACGCCGATAAACGCCGATGAAAGACCAGCCGAGCTGTCTTCCAGGCCACTTCCGACCTCCGTGCTCCTCGTGTACTTCGTGGTTCCTTTCATATGCCCCACGAAGAAGGGCATGACTCGTTACCAGACAACGAGATGCAGAACAGCTACGCTCGGTCGCATGACATAATCTTCTCCACCGAAGACGAAACAAACGGTTAGCAGTGCAGGAGAATGTCGGTGACGGCGGAGAGTGGCTGTTGGTTGAGCAGGGTATCTGTTCTGCCGGCATCAGGCTCGCGCGGTGCGGGTGGCGAGGTCGGGCGGCGAGGGGTGGGGGCTGTGGGCGCCGCATGATTCGCCTTTGGCCTGGCTGGCTTGCGGATCGGGATAGAAGCCGAACTGCCGCAGCAGGGCCAGCTTGGGCAGGATGTTGCCCGCCAGGTCGATGTGGAAGAAACCGGTGAAGATGTCCGGGTGATCCTGGATGAGCCGGAAGTAGTCGGCGTACCGGGGCGGCAGGCGCACCTCGCCTGCCAGCATCTCCTCGTGGCCGGTCAGGACGAACTCCGGCAGCAGGTACGGGCAGAACTCCAGCTTGTCGGGCCGGGCCCACTCCCGGGCGAGGACGGTCTGCGGTAGCAGCGACAGCAGACTGGGCAGAATGCGGGCGCCCATCATACGAAACGAGATCATCTGGAACAGGGTCTGGTTGAAGTCCACGAGCGTCTCGAACGGGAAGCCCCACACATAAAAACAATCCACGCGGGGGAAGATCTCCACCGCCTTGGGCACCAGGGCCAGAACCTCCGCGGCAGTGAAGCCCTTGCGGATTCGCTGCAGCACCTCGTCCGAGCCCGACTCGATGCCGAACCGCAATTCGAGGCAGCCGGAGTCGCCCATGGCCCGCATCATCTCCTCGTCGATGAGGTTGACCCGGCCGAACGCCTTCCATTGCACATCCAGACCGCTGCCAGTCAGCGCCCGGCAGAACTCCATGACCTGCCGTTTGCCCGAGACGAAGAACTCGTCCTGGAAGAGGAAGAGATCGACGCCGGCCTCACGGTTGAGCAGGCGCATTTCCTCCACGATGTTGGCCGGGCTCCGCGAGTAGCTCTCCCAGCGCCACACCGGGGCCACCGAGCAGAAGGTGCAAGGGTAGGGGCAGCCGCGCGAGGTCATCATGCCGTAGCCGGCGTAGTGCTTCAGGTCGATCTTCTCGAAGGCCGGGAAGGCGATGGCGTCGAGGTCGGTAATCCGCGGCCGGTCGTCGTTGTGATGGATCGTGCCTTCGAGGTCACGCCAGGAGAGCCCCGGGATTCTGGATAGATCTCGCCCGTTACCCAGGGCCGCCAGCAGTTCGGGCCCACTTCGCTCGGCTTCGCCCCGGCAGATGACGTCGATCCAGGGGAAACGGCGAAGGATGGCATCCTCCGCCGCGGTGCTCCCCACGCCGCCCAGCACGATGACACGATCCGGGTAACGCTCGCGGATCGTCCGGGCGGCCAGCAGGGTGAACGGCAACAGGTTGGCCATGCAGGACAGTCCGATGACCGGGGCCGGCTCGGCCAGGAAGTCCAGGAATACCGCCATGTCGAACGGATCGGCGGACGGACAGAGCTGGTAATCGCGGAAGTCGACGTCAAAGCCGGCCGATTCGAGTGCCCGCGTCAGATAGAGGCAGCCCAGCGGCACGTGCAGCTCGCGCTCGACGGTCTCGCCGTACCGCATGAAGAGCATGTTCAGATTGACAAGGGTGATATCGGGCATATCAGCCACCGGTGCTCGCGGGGCGGTCGGGATCAGTGCCTCGGTTTCCGAACCAGGGTCGGTCGGGTTCGATGCCCAGAGGGTTGAGGCGCGGTTCGCACCTCGTCTTGCAGACGGCCAGGTGCCCCAGAGCGGCCAGGGTGGCGACAGTCACCGTGCCGAGCAGGGCCCGGCGGGTTTTCTCGGGCACCTTGGTGCCGGCGATGATCGCTTCGAGCTGCTCGGTGGGCACGGAATCCAGCATGGCGACCTCGGCCGGCCCGAGGGTCATCTCGAGTTCCACCGCCGCCGCGGAACGCTTCTCCAGAAGGCGAGCCTTGAACTCCGGGTCTACCGCCGCCTTCTGTATCAGGATCTCCAGGTTACGAGGAAGGGTACCGATCTGCGCACCCCCTCCCGGCGGTTGGTTCCCCACACTCGCGGTTCGCGCCTCCGGCATTTTCTCCGATCGATCATCTCGCGGTTTGTCGGACATGATTCACCGACCTTTCTGGGTTTCGGCCGGGGCCTGCATCGTGGCGAACAGTCTTGCCTGGTGGCGGCCGGGCGTCAGATCCTGTCGCAGAGTTGCACACTTTCAGTTTATCATAAAACGTGTGTCCGGGCCTCCAACGGCGAGCGACCACTCGGAGAACATCAGGTGTATTCAGTTCCTTTCGCTCGGGGGGCGATCAGGGCGAATACCTCTGGTCACGACGTCGAGCTCCGGTGGTGCATGGTTACCCGGGACGTCCGCCGGTTGTGAAGCGGGCGGCACGGGCATGGTATCGTCGGCGGGAGGATCACCGCCCGGCTGGTTGTCCTGGCCCTCGTCAATCGGATGATCCGGACGGATGCCCTGGGTGCCGAGGAAGGAGCGGTCCGGGGTAATGCCGAGGGTGGCGAGATTCAGTACGGCGACGGCGGCCACGCCCAGGCTGGCCACGGCCACCTTGCCGAGCAGCGCCCGGCGGGTCTTCTCCGGTACCTTGGTGCCGGCAATAATCGCTTCGAGTTGCTCGGCGGGGACGGCGTCGAGCATCGCGACCTCGGCCGGCCCGAGGGTCATCTCGAGTTCCGCCGCGGCGGCCGAGCGCTTCTCCAGAAGGCGAACCTTGAACTCCGGGTCTACCGCAGCCTTCTGTATCAGGATCTCCAGGTTGTGGGGAATGGCACCGATTTGCGTACCCGCTCCCGGCGGTCGGCCGCCTACGATCGTCGTACGCACCGCCGGCATTTCCTCCGGTCGATCTTTCCGCGGCTCGTCGGACATGATTCACCGACCTTTCCCTGGATTTCGCCGTGCCCGCCCAAAAGGTGTCAGGAACCTTTGTTTAGGGGATGCGGCCCGCTACCCCGCATCCCCCAAACAAGGGTTCCTGACACCTTTTGGGCGGGCACGTTCTCACTCCTCGCTGACGGCGGGCTTGTGCTCGTCGCGGGTGTCGCGGGCGTCGTCGCGCAGGGGCATGACGTCGGCGGGACTGGTGCGGAAGCCGGTGATCAACGGCACGTCCTCGGGCTTCTCCGACGGGTGCACGGCGAAGACCTCGACGCGGTTGATCTCGTCATAAGGCACCGTGACGATAAAGGCCCCGACCTTGTACTGCTCGTCGACGGGCTCGCACTCGAAGGTGAACAGCGTGCTGTACTGGCCGACGTCGACCATCTGCTTCATCTCATAGCTGAAGCCGTCGCGCAGGTAGATGAGCGTGCGGGTTTCGAGGGCCGACAGGAAGGCCTGGTAATCGTGCCGGCCGGCGGCGGCCTCCGGTGTGACGTCGGGGAACTTCTTCTGGGCGCAGCGTTGGCGGGCCTGTTCCTTCTGGGCGGCGAAGGCCGGCCCCTTGAACCAGTCGTAGTTGAACACGGTCACGGGTGTTTCCCCATCCCCCTCCAAGACAGGTCGGCACGGCAGCGCCGGGCGACGTCGACCACCCTGGCAAACGGGGCGCGCCAACCTAGGACATCCGTCGAATAGTGTCAAATCGGCGGTATGATTGGGGCGTCGCTCGCCATGCGCGGGTGAAATGACCAATGGCGAAGCACGAATGACCAGTCAATTCCGAATGGCGAATGCCCAACGTCCCCGGCCCGCAGGCGGAGTTGGGGTTTCGGCTCACGAGCCGGGCGGGCGACGAGTGACGCCTGTATGATGAGGGCACATGAGCATCGAGGAGCGATCACGTCTGGTGCGGGGGTTGGCCCTGGCGGCGGGGTTTGACGAGGTGGGGATCGCGCCGGCTGGACCGGTGGGTCGGGCGGCGGAGCTCCACGCCTGGCTGGCTGCCGGGCGGCATGGTGAGATGGATTACCTCCGGCGCCACAGGGAGTTACGGGTTGACCCGTGCAAGCTGCTGCCGGGGGCCCGCTCGGTGATTGTCGTGGCCCAGCAGTATCGGCAGACCCGCGACGGGCGGCCGGCGAGTGGTGGGCGGGCGGAGCGAGCCGGCGGGGAAATGCTGCCCGGGCCGCGGGGGCGGATCGCGCGGTACGCCTGGGGCCGGGACTACCACCGGGTATTGCGGCGGAAGCTGATGGCGCTGGCGGATGAGCTGCAGGCGGCGATCGGCGAGCCCATCGAGACGCGGGTGTGCGTGGACACGGCTCCGATCCTCGAGCGCGAGGCGGGGGCCTCGGCCGGCGTCGGCTGGATCGGCAAGAACACTATGCTGATCCACCCGCGGCTGGGGTCGTTCTTCTTCCTGGGCGAGATCGTGACCACGCTGGAGCTGCGGCCCACCGAGGCGATCACCGATCATTGTCGCTCATGCCACCGCTGCCTGGACGCGTGCCCGACGAGGGCCCTGGACGCGCCGTATCACATGGACGCCCGACGGTGCATCGCGTACCTGACGATCGAGCATCGTGGCCCGGTGCCGGCCGACTTGCAGCCGCTGATGGGTGACTGGGTTTACGGCTGCGACATATGCCAGGATGTGTGCCCGTTCAACGCCAAGGCGTCGCCGACGCGTGAATCGGCCTATGAACTCAGCGACCGCTACCCGCTTCCCCCGCGGCCGTTGCTGAGCGAACTGCGGGAGTGGACGCCCGAGCAGCACGCGGCCCAGTTGGCCGGCAGCGCCATGAAACGCGCGACCCCGGATATGCTCCGCCGCAACGCGGCCATCGCGGCCGGTAATGCGGCTGCCCGTTGAGCGAATCGTTCGCGGCTCTGGGGATGCGGTGCTATACTGGCTTGGCACGGCCAACGCTGCCGCTGCCTTCTCGCGTCGGTGTGTCGTATTCCCGTCGTTTGTTGAGGATTCCTCGTGGGCCTGATCGTGACACTGGATCTGGGGACGAGCTACTACAAGGCGGCCGCGTTCGGGCCGGAGGGCGAGTTGCTGGCCGTTCATCGGGAGGTTCCGCCGGTGGCTCATCCGCGGCCTGGTTGGTGGGAGTTGGAGGCGGAGGTGTTTCGGGCCACGGTCGGGCGGGCGATGGCGGGGCTGGCTGCGGCGTTGCCGGGCGGGTTGGGTGAGGTTGACGCTCTCTCCTTCGCGACGCAGACCAACAGTTTCCTGTTGTTGGATGACCGGGACCAGCCGATCACGCCCATCATCTTGTGGCCTGACTCGCGGGCGGTCGGGCTGGCCGGCCTGGACGAGTTGCTTTCTCCGCCCGATTTGCGGGGGACGACCGGGTTGCCGGCGATGACGTATGAGTTCCTCCCGGCGAAGCTGGCATGGCTGCGGGAGCATGACGCGGATGTGTGGTGTCGGGCCGCGCGGCTGTGCCTGCTGAGCGATTACCTGACGTGGTGGCTGACGGGTCGGCATGTGACCGGGGCGAGCGTGGCGGGGCTGACCGGGCTGGTGGACATTCACCGTTTGCAGTGGTGGCCGCGGGCTTGCGAGCGGGTGGGGGTGCCCGCGTGGTGGCTGCCGGAGATCGTCCGCATGGGCACCGAGACCGGGCGGCTGCGTCCCGAAGCGGCGGCGGAGCTGGGCTTACCTGCGAGATGCCACTTTGTAGTGGGTTGCCTGGATCAGTATGCCGGGGCGATCGGGCTCGGCAACGTCGCCGAGGGCGGCGTCTCGGAGACCACGGGGACGGTGCTGGCGAGTGTGCGCTGTGCGCATCGTTTCAGCGAGCATCTGCCCGCGGAGGTGTTCCAGGGTCCGGGTTTCCAGGCTGGGGTGTACTACCAGATGGTCTTCGGGAGTGCCTCGGCCAACCTGCTCGAATGGTATCGCAACCAGTTGCCGGATTGCCCGTCGTTTGAGGAGCTCGATCGACTGGCGGCGGAGGTAAAGCCCGGTGCCGGCGGGCTGCGGGTCCAGGGCGGCATTCGGATGCAGAGCGTGGAGGAGGTGTTCGGTTGCGTCCCCGACGATCCGGGCAGGGCCGTTCGTGCGATCATGGAGGCGGTGGCGCGGGTGTTGGCGGGGCAGGTCGCGGCTCTGTGTGGCCAGGATCGCCCGGCGGAAATTCGCTCTGGAGGCGGGGCAGCCCGCAGCCGATTGTGGTTGCAGATTAAGGCGGATCTGCTCGATGTGCCGTTCGCGGCCCCGGTGTGCCCGGAGCCGACCAGTTTGGGGGCGGCGATGATAGGCCGGCACGTTTTGGGTGGCGTGAGCTGGGTGACATTGGCCCGTCATTGGGTGAGGATGCGAGAGGTGTGCAAGCCGGATGCACGACACGCGGAAATGTATCGCGCAGGCTGACTGCTTGCGGGCGGTACGTCGCTGACGCTCCACAATCCCGGCGCTTGCGCTTCGGGCTCGTTGGCGCGAGAAGGCGCGGGCTCGTTGGCGCGAGAAGGCGTGGGAGCGCGGATCTGTTGGGAGAGGATACACGATGGCGACGATGACGATGCTGGCGAAGGCAATGACGACGAGGATAAGGACGACGATGACGGCGAAGATGGCGACGAGGATGACGATGAAGGCGAAGGCTTTGTGGGCGGCGACGCTGATGATGGCGATTGGGCTGGTGATGACGGTCCTCGCTCGAAGTGCGTCGGCGGCGGGGCTCGAAGATGTGCGCAGCGGCGAGGTGCGATTCCACACCAATACGGTCTATACGCCGGTCCTGCACGACGACCTCGCGGCGTGGGAAGAGCGGCGGGCTTGGCTTCGGGGGCAAGTGCGGCTGGCGGCGGGGCTGACGCCGGAGTTACCCCGCACCGAGTTGAACGCTCGCGTCTTCGGCCGACTGGAGCGCGACGGGTACACGGTCGAGAAGGTTGTCTTCGAGAGCTGGCCCGGGCTGTTCGTGACCGGCAACCTGTACCGACCGACGGGTGTCACCGGCCGGGTGCCGGCCATCGCCTGCCCGCACGGTCACTGGGGCAATGGCAGACTGCATCACGATGAGCGTGGTTCCATTCCCGCGCGGTGCATTACCCTCGCCCGGATGGGGGCCGTGGCCTTCGCTTACGACATGATCGGCTACAACGACAGCGGGCGGCAGTTCCCGCACAAGGTGGAGCTGCTGGAGTCGCCCGCGTGTGCTTTGTGGGGCGTTGGGCATCTTGGCTGGCAGACATGGAACAGCGTCCGCGTGCTGGACTTCCTCCAATCCCTGCCGGATGTGGACCCACTGCGTTTGGGCGTGACCGGGGCGTCCGGCGGGGGCACGCAGACGTTCATTCTCGCGGCGGTCGATGGGCGCATCCGTGCGGCCTGCCCGGTGAATATGATCTCCAGCACCATGCAGGGCGGTTGCCACTGCGAGAATGCCCCGCTCTTGCGGATCGACACCAATAACATGGAGATCGGCGCCCTGTTCGCGCCGCGGCCCATGCTCATGGTCAGCGCGACCGGTGACTGGACGAAGCTCACGCCGCAGGTGGAGTATCCGTTTATCCGCGGGATTTATGGGCTGTACGGCCAGGCCGACCGCGCGTCGAATGTGCACGTGGACGCAGAGCACAACTACAACCTCGCCAGTCGCGAGGCGATGTACCCCTTCATGGCCCGGCACCTGCTGGGGCGGGCGGATGTTGACCGCGTTGCCGAGGGGACAATCCCGCAGGAGAAACCCGAGGATCTGCTGGTGTTTGCGGAGGGTGAACGGCCGGCGGGCATGGCTACGGCGGAAGAACTGGTGAGCAGTTTCCGAAGCGCCATCCGCGATCGCATGGCCGCGTATCGGCCGATCAGCAGCGAGAGCTACGCCGAGCTCGCCCGGTTGGTGCGGCGGAATCTGGCGTACATGGTGGGCTCGGACTGGCCGGCCACAGCGCCGGTTGCGGCGCCGTCGTTCTACGAACGGTCGGGCCGTAAGGTGGGGTATCGGCGTGTTTGCGTGGACGGCCAGGGCGACGCGTCGCGCCCGGTGCGGGTGATCGTGTCGCCGGAGGGCTGGCGGGCGGCGGAGAACGTCGGGGCGTTGGCGGATGGGGGCGCGACGGCGGTTTGTGTGGAGGTTTTTGGTGCCGGCGAGCGTGTGCCGGCGCCGGCCTCGTCGACGGTGCGGGTGGAGGGCAAGTTCTTCACGACGTTCAACCGCACCGACGCGGCTGAGGCGGTCTACGACGTGCTGACCGCTCTGGCCGGCGAGGTTCGTCGAGGTGGGCGACCGCTGGGTCTGGTGGGGAGCGGACGGATGGGGCCTGTGTGCCTGATCGCCCGGGCGATGGTTCCACCGGAAGTAAGTCGGGCCACTGGTTTGCGGACGGTGATCGACATGGCCGGCTTCCGGGCGAGCGAGGATGCCGAGTACGTTGCGAGGCTTTTCGTGCCGGGGATTCGGCGAATCGGCGGGCTGGAAGCGATCGCCGCGGTGGCCGCGGGGGCGGGGCCGCTCTGGCTGCATCACGTCGACGAGGGCTTCGACGCGAGTTGGGCCCAGGAGGCCGCCGCGATGCACGGGTTCGAGCTGCGTGTGACTCGCGAGCCCGTCGATTCCGCCGCCATCACCGCGTGGTTGGAGCAAGGTTCATGAGCGAACGACCGATGCGACGAGCGGCGTTCTGGCTGTCGATCCTTGTCCTCTCAGGGCTGGTGGCCTGTGCCCCGCCGGCGGTCGTGCCCGAGCCGGCCGTCGAACTCGATGGGGCGAATCTCGACGAACTGCTCGATCGCTACACGAACACCCGTCGCGATCCGGGTTCGGATATGCGTCTGCTGATCGACGGTCCCGATTCCAGGGCCGCGTTCACCGAGTTGATCGAGTCCGCCCGGCACCACCTGCACATCGAGACCCTCTATTTCGAGGATGACCGCGACAGGCCGGAGAATCTCTCCCTGGCCATCGCCGAGATGCTAAGCAACCAAGCCGCTCGCGGCACGGCGGTCCGCCTCCTCGTGGATCCTCTCGCCCAGGATTTTGCCGGCTTGCCGGAACTGGAAGAGATCATGGCCGATGGCGGCGTGGAAGTGCGCAGGTTCGGTGTGCCAGGTCCAGCGATCCTGGATGAGATGTTCTACGGGGGGCACAAGAAGATCCTGCTGGCCGATGGGGATCGGGCGATCATCGGGGGAATGAACTACGGCTACGTCTACTTCACGACCGAGGAATGGAGGGACACGAACGTACTGCTGACCGGGCCGGTGGTAGCCACCATCCAGCGCGAGTTCCTTCACGATTGGGGGCGGCTTGGCTCGCCGGCACCGGAGGCGGAGGACCACTTCCCCACCCTCGAGCCGACTGGCACTCTGGCCATCCGGGCGATGGATCAGCGTCCGAGCGAAGGGCACTTTGACATCAACACCGCCGTGCTGATCGCTATTCGGTCGGCGACCGAAACAATCGACATCGAGGCGGGCTACTTCAACCCCATCGACTGGATGGCCGACGCGCTGTTCGATGCCGTCGCCCGAGGTGTGCGGGTCCGCGTTCTGGTTAACTCCTACCGGGCTGTGGATTGGAAGGAAGTCTACTTCGTTGCCGCGAACTGGTTCGACACACTGGTGGATCATGGGGTCGAGCTGTACCTGTGGGAGCGTGATCAGACTTTGCACTCCAAGGCCATGACCGTAGACGATACATTCGCCTTCGTGGGTTCCTACAACTTCAACTACCGCAGTATTGTCTGGGATACCGAGAACGTGGTGATCTTCACCGACCCGCCGGCCATCGAGCAGGTCCGCCGAATGGTCGAGGATGACTTCACGGCCGAGGGGGCGATCCGCGTGGACCGTGCCTGGCTGCAGGCGGTGCCGATGAGCGAACGGGCCCTCTGGCGTGCCTGGTGGACGGTCGGCTGGCTGTTCTGAAGCAACCACTCGAGCCGGGGATGACAATCCCCGGTTCGTATGCGGAGTGTGCGGGTCGCCCGGGGATAAGCCGAGGGTGCATCCGAATTTCAGGGGCACTGGGTGGCACTGGTCTGTACCCAGACCAGTGGCTGTCCGCATTTGGCCACGGGTCGGAGTACCGACCCATGCCACCCTCGATACTTCGCCTTTGGCAACTTG
>Ga0209722_1000301_pt1 | contig 57996 bp, 37 predicted proteins | sample BioC12SIPDNA_2_FD_185745 | JGI IMG/M metagenome (GOLD analysis project Ga0209722, IMG submission 185745) | Anaerobic biogas reactor microbial communites from Washington, USA - Biogas_R1_A C12 SIP DNA (SPAdes) (version 2) | ecosystem: Engineered > Bioreactor > Anaerobic > Unclassified | place... | reverse complement strand
ACACAAGGCGATTCCGGCCTAAGCCGAAATCATACGCGAACGCGAGGCTCAACACCAGCAGTGCGGCCTGCGCGAGCGGTTAAACTCCGCGCGTCATGACCCCTCGCCGCACGGCAGTACCATTCGCGTCAGGAACCTTTTCTGCGGGGAGGGAGGAAGCCGAAGCTTCCCGCCTCCCCACAGAAAAGGTTCCTAACACCTTTTTGGCCCGACCTTTTTACCACGGACGGAAGGGGTAGGCTCCCCGGCCGGGGTCGGTGGGGGGGATCTCGATGAAGCCGTCGCTTGAGGCGGGGCCGGCCAAGTCGCCCGAGCTGATGTGGGGTACCAGCTCCGCGATCCCGGGGCCGGTCAGCCGCACGGGACGGTACCACCAAAGGTGCAGCGTCCGGCCATCCGGGGCGATCAGGTGCACCAGTGAGCACGGCGGCTCGGGGGTAATCCAGCCGGCTCGTCGTCGCAGGGCAGGCAGCGCGAATCGGTGAGCGGTGACCAGCACAGAGACAGGGTTGCCGGGCAGCCCAAGGATCGGCTGGCCGGCCGGCCCGACGGCGGCGAGCAGCGGCCGACCGGGACGCGTTGGAAGCTTGTGGAACACACAGTCTGCACCGGCGGCAACTGCGGCGGCGGGCACGTGGTCCCGGTCCCCCATGGACACCCCCCCGCTGACCAGCACCGCATCGCAGCAAGCGAGCAACTCCCTCAGACGCAAGGTCAGCGCCTCGAGGTCGTCGGGCGAATGGTCGCACACGGCGACCTCCACCCACGGCAACGTCGCCAGCAGGCACAGCAGCGCCGGCCCGTTGGCATCCCGGATCTGCCACGGCTCAGGCACCGCACCCGGCCCCAGGACCTCGTCGCCGGTAATCAGCACACCGACGCGGACGCGTCGATAAACCATAGGCCGATGTGCGCCGAAGGCCACCAGAGCCCCTGCCGCCGGAGGAGTGACGACGATACCGGGCGGCAAAATGCTCTGTCCCTCGCGCGCGTTTTCGCCCCGCCGCCGGATGTAGTCGCCCGATCGGATGGCTCCGGGCATCAGAGAAACGGCGATGGATCCGCCGTCCTCATCCACATCCTCGCGGCGAACCACGACGTCGGCCCCGGTGGGGATACACGCACCGGTGAATACGCGCATGGCCCGTCCCACCGGCAGGGGTCTCGGTGGCTGCCCGGCAGCGATCTCGCCGGCTACCTCCAGTCGCCAGCTCGCATCCGCGGGCAAATCCGCCAGCCGAAGGGCATAGCCATCCATCGCCGACACATCGTGTGCCGGGCTGTCACGATCCGCGACCAGCGGCTCAGCCAAAACTCGACCCGCGGCGGCATAGCTGTCAACCTGCTCCACGCCCACCGGCTCGATCCGGGCAAGCAAAGCGGCCAACGCGTCATGCGGCGACTTGAACTGGTCTGTGGGCGACACCATGCGGACTCCCCAATGAACAAGCATGCCAGCGGATCATCGCCGACGCCCACGTTTATAGCCCAGGATCCGCGGTTCCCCAAGCCGTCGCGCCAGAGCATGCGACGTGGACCCAACCGAACCGCGATGGTAGGCTAACCGGATGCCCCTTGCACGCCATCTCGCCGTTTTAACCCTCCTCGGGCTGCCCGCAGCGGCATCGGCGATCGAGCCTTCCGCCGACCGCATCGCCGCCGTTCGCACCTTTGCGGACAACGTGCTTGGTCTGGGGCGGGACACCTATGGCCCCAGGCACACGCCCCTATTCGTCGACGGGCTCAATGTCGATACGCACGAGCCGGTCGCCTGGCTGCTACCCGCCGAGCATGCCGAGGTCTGGAACATGCCCCGCCGCTGGGTGCTGTGCAACCTGGCCAGCCAGCAGCAGCTCTTCCGGGTACTGGACGGCCTGACCACATTGACCGGCGAGCCGCGCTACCGCGAGGCGGCCGTCGAGGCGATCCGCTACGGGTTCGCTCACTTGCGGTACACGGACGGCCTGCTCTTCTGGGGCGGACACGCGGCCTGGGAACTGGTCACGGATCGGCCGGTCGGCGAGAGCAATAAGGACTGGAGCGTCAACAAACCGATACCCGCCCACTGGGACACCGGGCTGGTGCACGAGCTCAAGTGCCATTTCCCCTACTACGAGCTGATGTGGCAGGTGGACGCACAGACCACACGCCGCCTGATCGAGGGCATCTGGGCCAGCCATGTGCAGCGCTGGGATATCCTGGACATGAACCGCCACGGCCTCTACGGCGTGGATCGCGGGCCACTGTGGGACCACATTTACACCGGCGGGCCGGTGCCCTTCGTCAGCAAGAGTCTGAGCTTCCTTCATACCGGCAGCGATCTCGTCTGGGCGGCGGGCCTGCTGAGTCAACTCGACGACGACCCGCGACCGCTCACCTGGGCCAAGCGTCTCGCCGGCCGCTACGCCGAGGTCCGCGACCCGAACACCCGACTCGGGGCCGACAACTACAACATCTTCCATAGCCACCGCATTCGCCGGCAGTTTGAGGCCCAGTTCGGCGACCGCTTCACCGAGGCGAGCATCACCAGTCTCTACGGCACGCGCTATGGGCCGGGGGCGGTATGTTTCCTCAAGCTGGCTGAACGGCTCGGGCCCGCCGGCGACTCGTTCAAGACTTGGGCGGTCGAGGATCTTGCCGCCTATGCGAAGCACGCCTACGACCCGCAGGACGGCCGCTTCTGGGTCACGCTCATCGACGGCACGCGGCTCAGCTCGGACGATTGCCGAGAGCCCGGCTACATCTCGCCCGGCAATCTCGCCAAACGTGCACCGGGACCGTTCAACTTCTGGGCGTATGCGCTGGCCTACAAGCTGACCGGCGATGCAGGCATGTGGGAGATGGCCCGGCAGATCGGCCTGGGGCTTGACCTGGGCGACCTCGGCGAGAGGCCGAGCGCTCCACCCGGGCTCAACCTCGAAACCGCCGCTGCCGACGCCCATCTGATCTTTGCCCTGCTCGATCTCCACGCGGTCATACCGGACCCGGCCTGCCTGGCCCTGGCCCGGCGCATCGCCGACAACCTGGTAGCCCGGCAATTCCACAAGGGTTTCTTCCTACCCGGCGCCAACCATCTGTTTGCCAAGTTCGACGATGCGACGCCGTTGGCCCTGCTTTACCTTGAAGCCGCACTCCGCGATCCGCCGGTCGCACTGCCCCCTTACTGCGGCGGACACTCGTTCTTCCACTGCGACTACGAGGGCCAGGGCCGCACCTACGACGGATTCATCTACGGCCAGACCCGCGGCGAATGAAACGCGGCCACGTGGACGGGTGGCTCGGCGGATAGCCAAGTCTGGCACCAGGTGGCAAGGCATGGCACCAGCGTCTCGGTGGGGCACGATGAGGACCGAGCGAACTTGTTCGTGGTCTCAGGGGATGTCTGAGCAGCGCGCGGCGCCTCAGAGTCGTGGCCTGACACAGTTGGCGGGCAAACCGGGGGTTGTCGCCCCCGGCTCTGTTGCTGCGTTGCTTACTTTCCCTGCCGCACCATGATCGGCGTGTCGTCGACCAGCAGTTCGCGGACGTTTGACGCGTTGCCGGACTCCACGATCGCCGCGTTACCCTCGATCCGCAGCTCGACACAATCTGCTGGCTCCGTCATCCGCAAGGTGACATTGCCCACAGTGAGCGCACTGCCGCGAGCCAGAGCGATTCGCTGCACGGCGCCGGCCGTATCACGCCGGACAAAGCACAACTCGCCATCCGTCTCCACCCCCCAATCCGCTTGCCGTACCACGCCCCCGGCCGGCCGGGCCGGGCCGCGAGCCAGCGGATTCTCTACGTCTACCGCCACCAGCAAATCCTTCCGACCATCCACCAAGTGCACTTCGACTGCCGCGTGGTTCTCGGGATATGCCTCCCCCGCCGCATTCGTCAGCGGTAGACGCTTCATCTGCCCGATGATCGGCTCGCGCTCGTACGGCTCGATCAGCCCCACGAACGTCGACGCCAGCGGCCCCGTCTCCGTCCGCCTGCGCACCCGCACCTGCGGGATCCACATCTCCTCGCTCGAATCGTAGAGCCCAACCACGACCCACTTCTCCCCTACCGCCGCCTCCGCCTCACCGCTCAGGTCGGTATAACGCACATGGACCTCGGCACCCTCCGGCACGTAGCCATAGCGATCGACGACCCGGAAATCCGCATGCCAGACCGCCGGCGGCGCGGCATCCGTCTGAAACCCTCGCATCTGCGTGTCGTGCCCGTCTTCCTCGGCCGGCGTGAGCTTCAGCCCGGGCGTACTCAGTTCCGCGAAATGGCTGTGCATGAACTTGGCGTGATCGGTACCGCCAACCACGCGGAACACGTCGAGCAGATACGCGTCCTCGTCGGACACGTCGACGCTCACCACGGTGCGCTCGTACTGTGGGATGTCGTACATCTGCGGCGCCGCCGCCCGAATGACCCGCACCTGTGCTCCGTCAGCCCAAAGCGTACACGCCCCAGCGCGTGCCTGCTGGTTCTTGCCATCCACAACCACCGTATTGTGGGCGGCGGTCATGGTGTACCACACCGCCCGCGGCGCCTCCCATCCACCGAACTGCACCGGTGGATAACCGAAGTCCGGCATCAGATCCAGGCCCTTGGCGAACAACCCGAGATTCAGGCCGTCGCGATGGCTGTGCGGTCCGTGCGAATCGTAGTCCAGCCAGACGGCCCGCTCTCCCTTGCCGGCCCCGGAACGCAGAATGGCCAGCCGCCACTGCTCTTTATGCACGCTGCCCAGCCGCGGCGAAGTCCCTTCTCGCTCGATCCCCGCTGCCACCGCATGCTGAAAAGACTCCGGGCTCTCGACGAAGAGATCATAAGGCAGACCATCTACCGCCTCGTTGTTCGACCGATACAGCATCTGCACGAACGCCGCATCACCCGTCAGTTCGTACAGCCGCCACAGAAAGCTGAATCCCGACGGATCGAGCGACACCGCACGGCCAAGATCCACCCCCAAGTACCGCGTCATCTGCTTGGCGAAGCTGCCCGTATCGCCAATCTGCGGGTAGTAGCGATCCAGGCAGATGGTATCCACGTGAAAACGCCAAGTCTGATGCAACACCGGATGGCGGCGAAGCATCTCAGGCAAGAAGTCATCGTCCATCCGCGTGTACCGTCCGAGCAGCTCGGCCAGGGCTCGCGGCCCGATGGTCGTATACCCGGCCAGCCCCTTCTCGCCCGTCAGCCCATCCACCGCCGTACTCGCCTTGATGATCGTGTCGATCAGGGCGTACACCTCGTCGCGGTTGCCGGGCCAATCGAGCACCGTCCGCATGATCACCTCCGCCACCTCCGTACGCGGTCGGTTCGACTGGATTTTCGCCAGATTGACCAGCGTATCGCGGAAGATACGTTCCTCGATGTTACGGCGAATGTCGGCCAGCGAGGCCTTGGGGTTCTCCAAGCCGAGGGTCCGCGCCTTGCCGCTGAGGAACTTCACAAGCTCCTCGTTATCGCGCAATCCGTCGGCTACGCGGTCATAAGCCAGGGCCAACTCGCGAACCTCCTCGCAGGCGTCGTGCCAGGTAGAGACGTAACCGCGACTCGGCGGCCCCTCGTACATCACCCCTTCCTTTCCGAAGTCGAAGGTGGGATAGAGGTCGGCCACGCGGTCCAGCAATACGCCGGCTTTGTGCGCGTAGACCGGCTCGCCCGTGACCACATACGCGGCCGCCAGGTTGCGAATCCCCGCCACGATCGCCTGCTTCCACTGCCCGTAAATCAGGTAAGCCCCGATGAACCGCCAGCGCTTCTCGCCGTCCACACAGCCCTCGCCGTCGTCCACGCCGAACGTGTGCCGCGGGTCGGCCGGGTCGGGATGCTCGGCATTGAACAACAGCTTGCGGTCCGCCCTTTGGGGATCGAAAACGCCCTTCTCGTCCAGGCCCGAGCGGTAGAAGGCTTGAAAATCGTTCTTGGGGAATAGCTCCCGGCAATGCGGGCAGCGCACCTTCCACGGCCGAGCGAGCGCCGCCATCTCCCAGTTGTACATGGGCACGCTCTTCCCGCAGGCGGGGCAATGACCGTTCGACCACACCATCCATGACCGCTTGATGGTGTTGCCGAACATCAGGTTCCACAGCTCATCGTCGGAAAACGCCAGCCAGGGCTCGGCGGCTTTGACCAGCCGATCGCGAGCTTCGGCCGCCCAGGCGTGCTCGGCAATGTTGCGCCGTGCCCGCGCCATCAGCGGTCCCGGCAAGAACTTGCTCCCGGTCCCCTCTCCCCACGCCGGGCGACCGACCGCCACCGCCGCCGCAACGACCATCCATTCGACGAGTCGCCATCTGCGCATAACCTGTCTCCCTGTCCCGCAAGTCGCCGAACGCCTGTCCAGCCGACCGACCGCGGACGGACCACCGGGGCCATTCGCGAACCATTGTTCACAGATGCTTATCCGCCCTGCCGCGCATGGGCGTACGCCGATAATAACCCCCGCCAACGCATCGTTCCAAGGTCGCCGAGGCCGACCGAGCCACGGCAAGCCCACCCCAATCAGCGCGGAGGATCAAGTCATCTTGTTGATGCGGACCGAGTCAACTTGTTGATGGACGACGTGTTCAGGGGTATGGCACAAACAGCAACAGGTTGCCTTGGTCCTGGAAACGGGCACCGCCGGTTCGGTGGATGCACCCCTCGTCGTTGCCCAGCCCAACCCGCCGCTTGCATTTACCGTGCTACAATGCCATACTACGGGCTTCGCTGGGCCGATAGATATGCGCCCGGCCCGACATCAGAATATGCTCATCGAGTCTCCCGCTCGCTTGCGCACGGTGCGTGGGCGTGGCGGGGCCGGCCGAAAGCCGGTCCGGCTCGACCGCCGTGGAGTGCGGTCCCGCGGCGGGATTACCATGGCAAACCTATTGGAAAGGAGAAAACCATGGCCGCCAAGCCGCAGACAAGTGCGCCCGCGCGCCCATCCCCAACCGACTCGTCACCCCCCCCACCGGTCACGCCCGTCAAGAAGTCCGGGGCCGCGCTGCTCCAAGACGTGCTGATCGAGCAGGGAGTCGAGGTCGTGTTCGGCTACCCCGGAGGGGCGATCCTCCCGACCTTCGACGCCCTCTACGGAACGCCGTTGAAGTTCATCCTCACCCGCCACGAACAGGGGGCGGGGCACATGGCCGACGGCTACAGCCGGGCGACCGGCAAGGTCGGCACCACCATCGTGACCAGCGGCCCCGGGGCCACCAACCTGACCACCGCCCTGGGAACCGCTTACATGGATTCCATCCCCATGGTCGCGATCACCGGCCAGGTGGCGACCGCCGCCATCGGTAACGACGCGTTTCAGGAGGCCGACGTCGTCGGCGTCACCCGTCCGGTCACCAAGCACAACGTGCTGGTCAAGGACGTCAAGGACCTGCCTCGCGTCCTCCGCGAGGCTTACTACATCGCTCGAACCGGGCGACCGGGACCGGTGCTCGTCGATCTCCCCAAAGACGTCCAGGTCCAACAGGCTGAATTGGGCAGCGCCACCGAGATGAACCTGCCCGGCTATCGCCCGCGGATCAAGGGCAACCCGCGGCAGATCCGCCTCGCCGCCGACGCGATCAACGCCGCCGAACGCCCCGTGCTCTACGTCGGCGGCGGAGTCATCTCCGCGGACGCCTCAGCCGAGCTGCGCACGCTGGCCCGCAAGGGGAACATCCCCGTCACGACCACGCTCTTGGGCATGGGGGCCTTGGATGAGGTGGGCGACGCCGACCTGGCCCTACATATGCTCGGCATGCACGGCAGCGCCTACGCCAACTACGCCGTCCAAGCCAGCGACCTGCTCATCGCCGTCGGCGCCCGCTTCGACGACCGCGTGACCGGAAACCTCCAAACCTTCGCCCCGCACGCCCGGATCATCCACATCGACGTCGACCCCTCGAGCATCAGCAAAAACGTCGACGTCGATGTCCCCGTCGTCGGCGACGCCAAGGCCGTGCTCATCGAGATGCTCCCCCACATCGAGCATCGCGACCGGACCGCATGGTTCCAGCAAATCAACGGCTGGAAGAAACAGTACCCATTCACCTTCAACCAGCGTGAAGGGACCATCCTGCCCCAGTACGTGATCGAGCAGATCAGCCGCATCACCGAAGGTCAGGCGATCATCACCACCGGCGTGGGCCAGCACCAGATGTGGGCCGCTCAGTTCTACCGCTGGCGGCATCCCCGCCAGATGATTACCTCCGGCGGGCTCGGCACCATGGGATACGGCTTCCCCGCCGCCGTCGGTGCCGCCATGGGAAGACCTGACAAAACAGTCATCGACATTGACGGCGACGGCAGCTTCCTGATGACCTGCAACGAACTCGCCACCGTGGCCCAATACAACATCCCAGTCAAAGTGGTCATCCTCAACAACCACTTCCAGGGCATGGTCCGGCAATGGCAGGAGCTGTTCTACCAACGCCGCTACATGGCCACCACCATGACCAACCCCAGCTTCGCCCGCGTGGCCGAGGCCTTCGGATGCACAGGCATCGACGTCAAGGATCCCAAGGAAGTCCCCGACGCCATCCGCCGCATGCTCAGCCAGCCGGGGCCCGTCGTGGTGGACTTCCACGTGGCCGCAGAGGAAAATGTCTACCCCATGGTCGCCGTGGGCAAGAGCCTCCACGAGATGGAAATGGGGGGTATGGCCTGACAGCCGGGGACCAACCCATGTCCGATCCACAGCTTGATGACCAAACCGCCGCGGCGCCCGCCGGACGCCGCCCGAACCGGCCTCTTTGGCCCGCCGTTCGGGCACTGCTCCGCACGCGCATCGTGGCCGGCCTCTTGACCGTCATCCCCATCTGGGTGACCTGGGTGGTGCTCAAGTTCGTGTTCGACACCATGAAGTCGGCCACGGAGCCCATCGCCAAGTGGGGCGCCAACCTGGTCATCCAGGCCAAGGGCGATATCCTCCCCGAGACCGTACGCGGTTATCTCGAATGGGGAGTCCCCGCCCTGGCTATCCTGCTGACGCTCTTCATCCTCTACCTCCTCGGGCTGTTGGGGGCGAGCGTCTTCGGACGACGACTCATTTTGCTCGTCGAGCGAATCTTCGAGAAACTGCCTCTGGTCAAGACCATCTACCGGTCCACCAAGCAGATCGTCATGACCCTCGGCGGCAACCAGTCGATGAGCTTCAAACAGGTGGTCTTGGTCGAGTTCCCCCGACCCGGGATGAAGTGCATCGGCTTCCTGACCTCGGTCATGAAGGATGCCGACACCGGGCGGGAGATGGCTACCATCTTCATCTCCACCACACCCAACCCGACCACCGGCTACATGCAGATCGTCCCTTTGGAGGAGGTGTCAGCCACGGACTGGACCGTCGAGGAAGCGGTCAAAGTGGTGATGTCCGGCGGGATCCTCAGCCCGCCTACGGTACGCTTCGATCGGGTTCACCCAGTCAAAGTCATGCCGGATTCTTCCTTCGTACGCGGTGAAATGGAAACTTCGCAGAACAATCTACCGGGCCTGCCTCCAGCGCCGGCCCCGGACACGCCCGCCCAATCCGCCTGCTGCCCCGGCACCACGCCGGCCGGTAGCCGCGGCTCTGAGCAGGCCAATAAGGATAACTGAACATGAGAAAACATATCATTACCGTTTTGGTGCAGAATCAACCGGGCGTGCTCGCCCACATCGCGGGTATGTTCGCCGCCCGCGGCTTCAATATCGACTCCCTGGTCGTCGGCCGAACCGAGGATCCCGCCCTCTCACGCATGGTCATCGCCTCGACCGGCGACGACTTGACCATGGAGCAGATCCGCAAGCAACTCGGCAAAATCGTCACCATCGTCAAGGTGCGGGATCTCAGCGAGCAGGTGACCGTCGAACGCGACCTGCTGCTCATCCAGGTCCACTGCCCGCCGGAAAAACGCGTCGAGCTGCGGCAGGTGACCGAGATCTTCCGCGGCAGCGTGGTGGACATCGCCCCGCGTTCAGTGACCATCCAGCTCACCGGACCCGAGGACAAGATCGAGGCCTTCGTCGAGCTGTGCCGCCCCTACGGGATCAAGCAGTTGTCCCGCACCGGCGTCATCGCCGTGGCCCGCGCCAGCCAGGCCGGCGACAAGGAAGAACTCCCCGCCGGCCGGAAGGCCCGCACCCGCACGGCCAAGGCCGAAACCTCGGCCCTCGCCGCCGCTCTGCCGCCAAGCTGACCGCGAACCGCCAAGCTCGCTGACCACCAGCGAACCAGCCCATCCGCACCGCGAGCCGGCATCCCTTCTCCCCACGGAGCTGAGATGGCCGGCTCGCGGTGCAAATCGCGCAGGGGGCATGGCCCACGGGACTTGACCCAATCCAAGATTGGGCATATAATTCGATAGTTGTAGAACTGTTGAATTACATGAGCGATGCGTGCTACAAAGCGTTGGCGGACGGTCATCGGCGGCGGATCCTGGCCGCCCTGTGCCGCCGAGCAATCCGGGCGGGTGATTTGGCTCGGCTGGTCGGACTGGCACCCAATACGCTGTCGTTTCACCTGCGGTCTCTGCTGGCCGCCGGACTGGTCACCGCCACCCGGCAAGGACGGTTCCTGTGGTACGAGGCCGCGGAAGACGCGGTCAGGCACTGGCTCGCGGACGTGGCCGCCCAGTTCGGCGAGCCGGCCGCCGGGCCCCGCCCCACCGCTCCGGAAATCCCCGCCCAGGCGGTCAAGGCCAAGCCCAAATTCAAGGACAGCTCCAGCAGAGGACCTCGACCGCGACGACGGAAAACCCCGTCAGCGAACGCGCCCAGAACACAAAGATCGGCAATCGGCACCGCCGATTCGGTGCCGGACGACATCCTCCCGACAGAGTTGCTGTGAGATGGCAGCGATGGGTTGTGGCAGCCCCGACGTGTGGCACGGCTGTGTGGTAGCGTGTGCGTTTTCTACTCCCTCCCGCTCGCTCGCGCTCGGGGCTCGTTGGCGCGACTTCTCCCGCTCGCTCGCGCTCGGGGCTCGTATCACGCTCGCTTGTGCTCGGGACTCGTATCGCGCTCGCTCGCGCTTGGGACTCGTTGGTTCGCGTGCGTGCTCTCGTGTGGCACTGCTCCGTGAGCAGTGCGGAAAGCGTGTGCGTTCTCGGCGCGGGTTGCCAGGGTGGCGTATAATCGCGGCCCAAGCGGATGAGCCGACCCGCGTACCGCATTGCTGCCCTGAACGCTCGCCCCTGTGCAAAGGCCGTTGGGCAGTGATGGCGTCGCGTACACCGGCAGCCGCGGAGAGGCGCGACCAGGAAACAATCACCCAAGAGGACACCACATGGCGGCTAGCATCATCGATGGCAGACAGGTGGCCGACCGCATCCGCGGCGAAGTGCGTACCCAGGTCGAAGCGTTTGCCGACCAAGGGCGACGCCTCAAGCTGACTGCCCTGATCATTGGTGAGCCGCCGGCCACCCTGGTCTACGCCCGCTCTCAGGCCCGCCAGTGCGAGGCCGTCGGCATCGACTATCAGCTCATCAGTCTGCCGGTCGAGTGCACCGCTGATTGCCTTGCCCGACATGTGGATGAGCTGAACCGCGACCCGTCGGTCACCGGGATCATGCTCAACCTGCCGCTGCCATCGTGGATCGACACGGCCGCGATGCAATACCGGATCGACCCCTACAAGGATGTTGAAGGGGTCAACCCGGCCAATATCGGGCTGGTGTTCTACGGGCAGCCGATCATCGCCCCGTGCACCGCCTTGGCCGTGGTTGAACTGCTCAAGGAGACGAAGATCGCCCTGCGAGGCATCCACGCAGTGGTGGTCGGACAAGGGGCGATCGTCGGCCGACCCATCGGCGTTTTCCTCGTCCAGGGTGACGCCACCGTCACCGCATGTAACGAGTTCACGCCCGACCTGGGCAGGCACACCCGCTCAGCGGACCTGCTCGTCGTGGCAGCCGGGCGACCGGGACTCATCACCGCCGACGACGTCAAGCCGGGAGCGTTGGTCATCGACGTAGGCATCAATCGGGTCAAAACAACGGACGCCGCTGGCTGCGAAACCGTCAAGACGGTCGGTGACGTGGATTTCGATTCCGTATCACAGGTGGCCGCCGCGATCACGCCGGTCCCCGGCGGTGTCGGCCCGGTGACTGTGACCATGCTCCTGCGCAACACCGTTGAAGCCGCCCGCAAGCAACTCGCCCGCCGCCCATGATCGGCCCCACACACGCCAACGAGCCCCGAGCGCGAGCGAGTGGGATACGAGCCCCGAGCGCGAGCGAGCAGGATACGAGCCCCGAGCGCGAGCGAGCAGGATACGAGCCCCGAGCGCAAGCGAGCAGGATACGAGCCCCGAGCGCGAGCGAGCGGGATACGAGCCCCGAGCGCGAGCGAGCGGGATACGAGCCCCGAGCGCGAGCGAGCGGGAGGGAGTAGAAAACGCACACGCTCCCCCCACTGCTCACAGCGCAGTGCCACGCGCAAGCTTGCGGAGCAGGGGCATACGCGCCATGATTGAAAGGCATGGGATACCCTGCACATCATGGCCGATTTCCCTGCCCCCTTGAATGGTTTGCATTCCTGCCGCTGCTCCTGGCGGCGATGATCGGCGTGAACCAGGTCTCGGCCACCGAGCCGGAGTCGCCTGCCAGCCAGACCGACACCCGCCCGACGACCACCAGTCCCACCGCGAGTCAGCCGACGATCGTCGATTTCCAGCCCGGCATTCGACTCGACTGGGCTCGCCGGCAGGTCGAGGTCCAAGCCACGGTCATCCTGCGTGAAGGCTACTTGGAGCTGCTTGCTTGCTCGCCGCGCATCCGCGAGCACGAGAGCATTGTGCGGATCGAGGCCCGCCCGACCCACCTGTACATGGCCTTGGGCCTGATCGGGCTGACGCCGGGCCGACCCGCGTGGTACGACCCCCAGACGGAACGATCCGGCCCCGCGACAGGCGACGCGGTGGAGATCGACGTTCGCTACTCCACGCCCCAGGGCCCGCAGACCATTCCCCTGGAGGATTGGGCGAGACCGGCCGACGGGCACGAACCGCTCGGTCGGTTGCCTTGGGTTTTTGCCGGCTCAGTGCCCTGGGGCGACGGCTCGATCGCCGCGGACGTTGAGGGTACGGTCGTCGCGGTCGTGGACTTCAGCACCTCGATGATCGCCCTGCCGGAGCACCACTCCGACCGCAACGAGGAGCTGTGGCTGGCCCCCCGGACCGAAGCGATTCCCCCTGTCGGCACGGCTTGCACGCTCATCTTTCGGCCGGGCCCGCTGCGCATCTCGCTGGACGCCACCGGGCGACTGACGGTCGGCGGCGAGCGAATGCCCCTGGGAGCGTTGGCCGGCCGGCTGGGGCGAGCGCCTGAGGAGGACCCATCCGCCCGGCTGGGACTACTCATCGATCCACAGTGCCCCCAGTCAGATGAGAGGCAGTTGCTGGGCCTGCTCGAACGACTCGGTTGGACAGGCAACCGGATGGCCATCGAACGACGAGCGGTTCGGAGCTTGCCCGAGCACAACCCGGCAGCGTTGGCAACGTGGCTGTCGCGAACGCGCCGTCCCTCGCCGAGCACACAACCCGAAGCTCAGTCCAGCACATCTTGGCCTGCGGATAGCGCGCACGACCGATAAATCATCGCACATCAAGTCGAACGTTGCCCGACAGCGAAGATATAGGCGCACAAATCTTAGAAAATGGCGAAAAACACCCATCAAACGATTGCGTTTGTCCGATAGCTGTAGTAGAAAGATCTGTAGTTTTCGGACGGGTCGCGGCGTGTCAGGCGCATCGTCGATGACCCTGACTGATCTCAATACTCCATCCGGCCAGAACCATGAAAAGCAAACCGTCTGGGGTTCTCAACGCGGGCTCAGCTGCAGCGACCGAACAGCAACGGCGCATGCGGCGTACGCTCACATGCTTGGTCGCTTCGATGACTGCCGGCGCACTCGCGCTGGAGTGGATGCGTCCGGACCGATCGGAGGGTGCTCCGGCCGGCGTAGCCCTGATGGCAAGGAATCCCAGCGCCGCTCGCTGGGCGAACATCCGAGTGGACACCTGCCCCGAAGTTCAGGACTGCCGCACCGCCAAGGTACATTTTCTGGTTGACCGCAGCGGCAACTGGTTTGAAACCAGCGCCGGCCTGACGCGCCACACGACGGATACCGAGAGCACACTGCGTATCGGCGTGGTCATCCCCGAGGGGCACGGCCAGATCACCGCAGTCCAGGAGTCGATCGCCCGTAAGCTGGTCCGGACGCTCCAGGAGGAATACGCCATCCCCGGGCAACGGATCGTCTGGGCCGAGGGCCTGATCCACCCCTTGCCGCCCCGCTCCTGAATTTGCCCAGCCACCGCGTTCATTGCGTCTTGCTTGAGCGTCCGCTCGCCGTGACGGAAAACCGCCGCCCGATATCCAGTCCATGCCGCGTTTCTGTGCAATGAGTGGGTCTGGCGAGCGTCATTCCCATAGGGCGGGCGGATGTAAGGTGCTTAGGCAATCGGCGGAACTGGCCGATGCAGAGGCAAGCGTACAGGATGTTCGCGTTTCAGTTGACGGCGCAATTGGGGCTGTCTTACAATAGCACGGTGTGGGAATATATCTCTCCCCTCGGCGGTCTCTCCCCAGGAAAGGCTTGTTTCGCAGCCAAGTTCGGGAGTTGTTAGGTGAGCTTCGCGGTCCCTGGATACACGATCTATGAGCGGCTGGGTACTGGCGCCCGCTCGACGATCTGGCTGGTGGTCAACCAGCGCAGCGGGGAGCAGCATGCGCTCAAGCGGGTCGTGCGGAGATCCCAAGAGGACGACCGGTACATCAAGCAGGCTCTGACGGATTACTCGGTGTCCTCCCGGGTAAGCCACCCTGTGCTGCGTCGCAGCCACGAGCTTCGCCGAATTCGGCGTTTGCTCCAGACCCGGGAGCTGCACATCGTGATGGAGCTGGTTGAAGGCCGCACGCTTGAAGAATCGGGCGCGCAGCCGATCGCTGAGCTACTGCGGATTTTCCGCCAGGTAGCCGAGGGGCTCGATGCCCTCCACCAGTTCAACTACGTGCACTCGGACATCAAGCCCAACAACATCATGCTCGCCCACAACGGCGAAGTGAAAGTGATCGACTTCGGGCAGAGTTGCCCGGTCGGACACGTCAAGGGGCGGATCCAGGGCACACCGGACTACATCGCCCCGGAGCAGGTGGAAAAAGGCGTGCCCCTGACCCAGCGGACGGATGTTTTCAACCTCGGAGCGACGTTGTATTGGGCGCTGACCGGCCGGGCCTACCCCACGGTGATGCCGAGCAAAAAGCGGCATGGGGGTATCGACTTGGTCGGCCCGCGTGAGGCCCAGCCGCCCGAGGAGATCAACCCGGAGGTTCCGGTTGCGTTGAGCAAGCTGGTCATGGATTGCTGTCGATGCAATCCGAAGGATCGACCGGCGGACATGCAAGAAGTCATCCGCCGATTGGATGTGGTCCAACACGTTCTCGAGAAAAATGGACTGGCGCTGTGCGGGACTCCTCAAGCCGAAAGCCGGGCGGTTCAGGCTTAGGCTCGGCTTCCCTGGAGTCCGTTCATGCGCGACGATGTTCCTGGACTCCGCTACCATATCGGCGAGGGACCGGCGTTCCCTGATCGATCAGAACGGATGGTCAACCGGGATGTTCTCATATGACAAGGCCGCCTCGTAGTGGCCGCCGCCCCGCCCGTCAAGGCGGGGACATGTCATCCCGTGTCTTTGCGGTCTTTGGCGGCGTCGGCTGCTATAGTACCATTGGAAGATGCTCCTGAGCATCGATTCGCGGGCCTCTCTGAGATAAGCAGGATTCCATGACCCTTATCGTTTCAGCTATCGACACCTTGCGGCAGGCAACAGACCTCAACCTGGAAGATCCGGTTCGAGAAGGTTCAATGCTGTGTTTCGGCGACTACGGCCAAGTCGTCATGACGGGGGATATGCACGGCCATCGTCACAATTTCGAGAAGCTCGTCCGGTACTGTCGGCTGGAAACCACTCCGATCCGACATGTAATGCTGCATGAGCTAATCCACGAGGAACCTGAGCGTCTTGGCGAGGCGGACCGCTCTGTGGAACTGCTGCTGGATGCCGCCCGCTGGAAGACCTTCTTCCCCGAGCAGATACACTTTCTGCAAAGCAACCACGAGCTGGCCCAGATCCAGAATCATCAGATCACCAAGGGCGGCCGGGCGGTGACGGAGGACTTCGAGCGCGGGGTGGCGGAGGTGCTGGGCACAAGCCAGATCGACTCCGCCCTCGAAGCCATCAATGCCTTCATCGCCTCGTTCCCCTTGATCGCCCGCACACCCAACGGCGTGCTGTTTGCCCATTCATTGCCCGACGCACACGTCCTGGATGACTGGGATCCCGATTGTGTCCGGGCACCCGCGGATCAACTGGATCTATCCGAGGGCGGTTCGGTCTATCAGCTTGTCTGGGGTCGCAGGCACACGCCCGAACTGCTGGACCGGCTGGCGAAGGCGTACCATGTGGAGTTCTTCCTGTTGGGCCATCAGCCGCAGGAATTCGGCTACGAGGTGCTGCACAATCGGCTCATCATCCTGGCCAGTGACCATAACCACGGCGTATTCCTGCCGGTGGACTGCCGTCGCAAGTACACGATCGGGGAGTTGGTGGAACGTATTCGGCCATTTGTCGGGGTGGTGTAGGGGGGACAAGGCTGAAGGCTCAAGGTTGGAGGGCAGAGACGGGAGAACGCGGGGGACGGAAGGAGGGTCGTATGGCGGGACGCTCTCCGGTGGTAGCGGGTCAGTTCTATCCGGCCGACACGGTCGAGTGTCGGGACCAAGTCAATGGTTACTTGGCCAGCGCCGCGGCTGCGGGCTTCGAAGCCGCTTCGCTGGTGGCGGGCATCATGCCGCACGCGGGCTGGATGTGCAGCGGAGCGGTGGCGGCCCAGGTGGCGGCGGCCACGGGCAAGGTGGCGGTCGAGACATTCGTGATCTTTGGAGCCGCTCACCGAGCGATGCGAGCCCGGGCGGCCATCTGGCGTTCCGGGCTGTGGGAGACGCCGATCGGCAATGTGCCAATCGACGAGGAGCTCGCGGAGGCGGTACTGAACGCCTCGCCGCTGGTCACGGACGACGACTCCGCCCACCTCCACGAGCACTCGATCGAGGTCGAGGTGCCGTTTCTGCACGCGGTTCATCCCCATGCGTACTTATTGCCGGTGCTGGTGATGCCCAGCGGCCCAGCTTCTCAGATCGGGCGGGTGGTGGCTGAGCAAGCCTTGGCTCTCGGTCGCAAGGTGGTTTTCCTGGGCTCGACGGATTTGACGCACTATGGGCCGCGTTACGGCTTCACGCCGCAAGGCATCGGCCCCGAGGCCCTGGATTGGGCCAAGCAGGTGAACGATCGGAGGATGATCAACCTGTGTCTGCGTCTGGGGGCGGACGAAGTGGTGGAGGAGGCGGCCCGGCATCACAACGCTTGCGGCAGTGGAGCGGTGGCGGCCACGCTTTCCGCGGCACGGCACTTGGGCGTCAAGGAAGGCATGTTGTACTCTCACACCACCAGCGCTGAGGTTCTGCGTGACCGCTACGGGGAGATGGATGACGCGGTAGGTTACGCTGCGATGGTGTTCAACTCGGCCACGGTCTGATACGCTGTTCTCCACGATGCATCTTGAAGCTCGATCACCGACGGACCGCGGCGCCAGGAGCGTGTTTCTGGCTGCTGTACGGGCGAACGATCCGGTGTGCCGGGACCACTACCGGCTCATTCTGGCCTTGGCCGGCTTTCCATCCGCCCAGCCGGGGCAGTTCGTTCAGATTCTCTGTGCCGATCCCGAGGGGCCGCCCTGGGCTGGTGGAGCGTTCACGCGACGGCCATTCAGCATTGGAGGTTTGCGTCGCACAGGTAACGACTGCGAGTTGGACATCATTTACCGGGTGATCGGGCCTGGCACGAAATGGCTGGCCGGTCTGAGGCCGGGCGTGCAGGTCAGCGTGCTGGGACCGCTGGGTCGGCCGTTCGAGCTGCCGGCGGATCGGCCTGTGGCTTATCTCGTCGGGGGTGGCGTAGGTCTGCCGCCGATGATTTGGCTGGCCGAGGTCGCGGCGGCAGTGGGCCGACAGGTCGTGGCGTTTTGCGGAGCGCGGTCGGCGGACAGCCTGCCGCTGAGGCCTCGCGGAAGGCAAGACGCGGTTCCCCTCTCACCCACCGAGCCGACGCTGTGCATGGAGGAATTCGCCCAGTGGGGTGTGCCGGCCGTGGTATGCACGGACGACGGGACGCTCGGCCGGCGTGGGCGGGTACCGGAAGTATTCACAAGCTATCTTGCCAGCCACGCGGATGAGGCAGCTCAGGCCGTGGTCTACACATGCGGACCGGAGCCCATGCTGCGGCTGGTAGCTCGGAGTTGCGAGCTGCTGGGCATCCCTTGCCAGGTGTGCCTGGAACGGACCATGGCGTGCGGGATGGGGACCTGCCAGTCCTGCGTGGTTCGGATTCGCGATGCGTCGGACGCACAGGGTTGGCGTTACCAGCTCTGCTGTACCGACGGGCCGGTCTTTGACAGCCGGGCAGTCGTTTGGCAGGATGAGAAATGGGGGACCTGAGTATGCCGGACGAGTTCGATGCGACCGCGCCGCAGGCAGACGAGTACATCGGCGTGTACGAACAGGGGACGATTCGACTGTCCGCGAAGGTCAACTGGGCGGACGGCACCCAGGTTCTTGTCCGCGTGGCGGATCCCTCCCGCGACAAGCTTGGGCAGCTTGGCAAGGTGATCATTGCGGGCTTCGGATTGCCCGGTCGGTGGGTGGCGGACATCTTCGACCGCCACGGTGTTGACTACGTGATCGTGGAGAGGAACACGGCCACGATCGACGCACAGCGTCGGCTGGGGCGGCTGGTAATCGAGGGGAACATCTCCGACGAGCAGACCCTGCGAGCGGCGGGTATCGAGGATGCTTCCATCCTGGCGTTGACCGTGCCGGATGAAGAGGCGGTACTCAAAGCCACGGATCTGGCCCGACGGCTCAAGCCCGACATCTACATTGTGGCTCGTACGCTGTACTCCTCTTCGGGCCTGCGAGCCACACAACTCGGCGCGGACGACGTGGTCAAAGCCGAGCAGGCCGTGGCCCGTCAGTTCTACGAGATGATGCTCCGCAAACTCGGGTGGTCCCCGGGCAAGGCTATCGACTGACCGGCGATCGCGACGCGGAGGACCGACCCAGCCTGCTTCGTGCCGATCCGACAATCGCCAGCAGAACGACCTTTGTCTCCATCAACAAGTTGACTCGGTCCTCCATCGACAAGCTGACTCGGTTCTTGCGGTCAGCGGGCGGCGGTGAGCGGGCGGTCCCATTCCAGGCGAATGGTAGCCATACCGTTGGCCCGCACCGGAACCTTGACCTGCCCGTCGGTCAGGACCAACGGCTCGACGACCCGTTCGACGAGATCACAGAGCGAGGCCCGAATCGCGCCGGGAAAGCGCACGGTCAAGACAACTTCCGTCTGTTGCCCTGAGGTCTCTCGCAGACGAGCGATCACGCCCTTGCCGTCGTCAGCGGGCTTGGCCACGGTCAGCGTCACCCGGTCGGCGGGTTCGACGGCCAGGAAACTTGCGGCGGCGGGCAAATCCTGCCGCTCACGACCAGCAAACAGACGCACCGCCCGCAGCGGGGCCTGCACGTCCTCACCGAATACTGACGCCGTCTCCGGCGAAAGCTGCTGGGCACTGGTCAGGCTGTAACGGAAGACGAAATCGTCATCCTGACCGGCCTTGTAGTTGGTGAACCAGTAGTTGTTCATCACGTACGCGAAGATTGTCCCGTTGGTGATCGGTAGCTCGTCCAGCCACTTGCCGGGGGTAAAGTCGCACAGAGTTACCAGCGGCGTATCCACGGCCGACCAAGCCACCGCCGCCTCGCGGGTATGCAGGGTGACCCAGCGTTGCACGGCAAACCAGTCTCGGCAGCCGCCCGGCCAGTGGTCCTCGTTGGGGCGGACGTTGCCGGCCCCGATCTCGTACCGGAACCGCGGCTCGCTGCCGGCGAAGGGGAACGCCAGGTACACGGCCTCCTTATCGTAGGTCATCTTCTTGTGCAGGCGGAAGACGAAGTCCACTCTCGGCTCGTGCTCATAGAGGATGGTCTCCAGTTGGATCCGCGGGAACATCTCCATGCCGCAGGCGATGCGTGCACTGCTATACACGGGGCCTTGAGCTCCCGCTTCGAGGCGACCGTTGGTCATGGCTGAGAAGCTGACCGCCCCGGGTTCGGGACAATGGACCCAGTTGTGGCCCTCGCACTTGCCGCCCGCAGCGTAGATCAACTGTCCGAGTTTGTGCGGGCTGGCTTGGTCGACCAGTTCGCGGCCCAGCCGCTTATCAAAGATGCTGGCGATGCCCCCTCCGGCCGGATCGAAGCAAATGCGGTAGAACGTGTTCTCCAGGACTCCGTCCTTGAAGCGTGCCGGTGCGACCGGGGTTGTTGTGGTCGAAGCCATCCGATACGTGCGATAACCGACGGCAGGCACATCTTCCGCCCTGAATGCCATGGCCATCGTTTCCAGGGCGTCGGCCGGCGCTTTCATCGCCCGCTTGCCCCAGTTCGCATCGTCGAGCACATCGGAGCGGATGGGCTGCAACGGCACCGGCTTGCCGGCATCATCCAGAAGGGCCACGTTGTACGGCAAGTCAGCGATGACCATGCCGCCGCGCGGCCGGCCCGACGGGTTGAAGACCAGCACGGCATCATCGGGCGCCTGTACCCGGGCCGCCAGTCGCAGCAAGCCGTCGCCGAGCAGTCGTCGAGCCTGATCGGCACCGGTCGTCGCAAACGCCGCCTTGGTAGCCCACTGGCGCTGGACGAAGTCGCTGGTTGGGTTGGCAATGCTGTTGTGGGCGCCCCAGGTGTGCTCGTCAAACAGCAGAACGTTGTCCCACGCGGCATTGAACTCCTCCTGCGGTACAGCCGTCTGCTCACTGTTGCCCGTGACGACGGCCCAGGCGGCCTCCGCCGCGACGAGATCGTGATGCGCGACCCGATTGATGCCGGTCTCCAGGGCGGTCGAGGCGGCACCGTCCTCCCACCAACTTCCGCCGCACCCGCGCACGGTTGGGATACGATCGGCGAAGTGCTCCTCGATATGCTTGAAGAACGCGTCGTTCGAGCAGAGGATCACCTTGGGATAAGCGTAGTGGGCGCTGTATTCGGTGATGGACTCGGCGATGTCGCGGCCGATGGCGACGTTATCGAAATACGCACCGTGTAGCAGGATCGCGTCGTAGGGGTAATCTTCACGCTGGTCCCACCAGATCATGGTGCGTTGGATGGCCTGCTGCATACCGCGCAGTCCCTCGCTCAGCCCGATCAGACGGGCCTGGGCGTAGCTTTCCGTGATCCAGGTCAGGATGCGCTGGCCGTCAGGACCCTCCCACCAGAAGGGGGCCTTGTGGTGGATGTTCTGTTTGAGGATCGGGGCCCGCGTCTGGTTGGAGCCGATGCTGATGCAACGAATGCCCGCACCAGCGAGGATACTGGGAACCGACCAGACGTGCGACGGAGCGTCGGTCAGCGTGTAACTCTTGAAGGGCACGCCGTGTTCGCGCTGCAGTCTGGCTGAGTAGTACAGCGTCCGCACCAATTCTTCGTCCGAGCACAGCCCGGTGAGCATGTTCAGGTAGCTGGCTTCGATGCCCATCCGCCTTTGACTGGAGGCGGCGTAGAGGCGATCGTGCTGATGCCGAGGCTTGTCGCGCAACCACATCTGGGCGGCCCAGGAGGATTCGAGATTCCAGTTGTAGAGCGGAAACTGATCGGTCAGCTCGAGGGCGAGGTCGGTGTTTCGGTTGTGCAGCTCGATAACCCGATCCTGGTGGGCGGTGTAGCCGATGTCGGTATGCGTGCTGGGAGCACAGAAGATGTGCCATTTGCGGATGGGTTTCTGCACGAGAGTCACGACGGCGGACTGCCCGCCCGCACCGGCGGTGATGGTCAGCTCGCGTTGAACGTCGGTCGCCGGGATCGCCAATCGACCGGCCAGACGACCGAAGACGGCACCCTCCAATGTGACGGTGTCGATAACCTGCCCCGCCGCACGCACCTCGATCTTGAGCGGTTCGCGGCTGCGCAGTCGGTCAGCGGTGAGTTCAAACTCTTGCTTAAGCCGCCCGTCACGTTCGACAAGGAAGAGGGTCGGGCGAAGCTGTACCTCGGGCCGGGCATCGCCGTCGGCGGGCAGTTGCCGCAGCGTGATCGCGTCGTAGAGCAGCCACGACCCGCGGATGACCGTCAGCTCAATCTCGTTGCCCTGCGGCTTGAGGTCCGCACCGCCGATGAAGAACTTGAGCGATTGAGCTTTGCCCTTGTCGGGATGTATAGCGGTGATGTCGCCAGCGCCGGTCGGCAAGGGCACGTCGGTCTGCTGATCGTTGACCGCGACGCGCAGGGTGGGGGCGTGCTGGCCCTGCGTATCGACCAGGTCGACGCTCAGCTCGTAGGCGGCGTCTGGAACGGGAGGCAGATCGAAACGAATCCGCAAGGGATGCTGCCGTCCGCCGGCCCACTGGTCGAGCGGCCCCGGATGCGAGGCAGTGAAATCCTTGGCCGGGTCGCTCTGTCCGACCACGAAGGTCACCCCTTGCGGGAAGAATCGCGGATATCCGCCGAACAAGTCGCCCGCGTTGACGAACTCGCGAAAGCTGTGATCGACCTGCCCGATCTGCCAGACGATCGTGGGCTCGGCGGCAACGACCGACGAGACGGCCAGCATGCTCGTGACCACCGCGAGTATCAGAATCCGCTTGGACATGACGCTGCCTCCTCTACCTGCTCGGGGAAACCCGATGGACGCGATCCTACGGGTAGCATGATACTCGACGCGGTCCGGTTTGTATGCGCGGCTGCCTTGGCGCTTGGCTCTGGACAAACAGCAGCGCCCAGACAGCCAACGAGCAAGCGGGCGGGCAAGTGAGCCGGGGGGGGACAACCCCCGGTTTTTTCGCGAAGTGTGCGAGTCACCAGGTAGGCGAGCACGTGTGCGCGTAAGCGGAGGAGCGAGTCAAATCCTCCTACCGGCTTGCCGCTTCGCGGTCAGTGCGCGGCGTTAATGCTGCGTCCACCGATTCCCGCTGCGTCCGGCTCAGGGTGCCGCGGTCAGGCGGCGAACGTTCTCGGCGAACTTCTGGTCGTACCCCTGCTGAAGACGATCGCGGAGCCCCTGATCGTGAGATACGACGATCATCCGGGTCAGATGCACGGTACCCAGGTCCAGCGTCACCTGTTGGCCGTCTCGCGACCAAGCGATGTCTTGCGTACCGGCGGAGGTGATCTCGAAAACCTGCTGGGCTTTCAACCAAGCGGGCAGTTGCACGGTGACGCGGGCCTTATCGAGTGGCTTGACCACCGTACCAAGCCGATCGGAAGCATGGTTATCATTGACCACGAGAATGATGGCGGTATCCGTGCCCGCCAGCAGCGAGCGCACCCACAGCAACCGGGGTGCCTTGACCGGCAAACCGGCTGGACAGCCTTCCGTCACCAGCGACCCGACGGTCCGCACTTCCGCGCCCAGCAGACCGATCTCCTTCCACAAAGCCCGCGTCTCCGGCGCGTCCGCACCGACGCCGTAGTAGCGGTGATCTGGCGTATACCACCAATAGGAGAACTGCTTCGTCCCCGCCGCCAGGGCGTAGTAGACTTCGATGCGTTTCTCCTCGGGCGTCGGGGCGCGGTAGGCGAACTCGGGCGGCGCGAAGTCGAACCGGCAGGTGTGCAAGATGAGGTGCATGGGCCGCGGCCCGCAGGCGGACTGGTAGATCTCACCCACAGCATAGACGTAGGTCGGCTTCAGATAGGCGCCCATGTTGGTCGGGTCGGAACCCCAGACGCTCTGCACTCCTTCCTGGTAGTACGGGTCGGCACAGGCGATATCCGCAAGCTGGGCGTACGTGTACCAGTTCTCCGGCTTGAAGGTGTTATCGACATTGAGCAGGATGGGCGTACGCTTCGGATCGTGCCGGCGGAAGAGTTTGACCCGCTCGACCAGCCATTGCCCCAGGCTTCCGATGCGCTTGTAAGGATCCAGGCCGGTGGTAAGGAAATCGTTCGCGTCGGGTTCATCGGTCAGGAAATAGAAAACCGGATTGCGATCGGGGGCGGTCCACTCCAACATCTGCCTCATGCCCAACGATTCGAGCATCTTCTGGCCCTCTGCGGAACGGACGAAACCGGACCCGGGGCCGGGGCAGTGGCTCATGAACACGTTGATGTTGTGCAGGGCCATGTCGGTCAGGAAGCCGCGGGCCATCTCCTCGGCCGTCTCACCCTTCGTGTGGCAGCCCCACATGCCGTAGACCATATCCGTAGGCCAGGCTCCCAGGCCGGCCAAGGCGGTCGTGCCATCGGCGTAATCCGCCTGGAAGATGGTGTAGGTGCTCTCGACCAACGGCTGTTCGAGATCGATGGCCACGGCGACCGTGTCGATGGCCTCGTCGGCGACGATCGTGCAACGGCTGCTGAGGTCTTGGCCGTTCACGAGAATACGCCGCGGCGAAAGGCCCTTGCCGCTCGGGTGCCGCAAGTAGGCATGGACGCAGCCCAGTCCGGGCGAGAAGCTGATGCTGAAGAAACGAGGCTGCTCGCGACCGGTTCGCAGAACGGTCTGCGAGGTGCGGTCTTGTCCAACAGGAATCGTCACCCGCAGGCGATCGACCGTCGGATCACGACGCAGGCGCACGGTCAGCTCGGCCAGGCCGCCCGGCGGAATGAAGGTGGGCTCGACCTTCCACCAGACGGGCTCGCCAGCGGCCAGCAACTTGTCGATCTGGTCCTTGGGCAGATCCGAAAAGGCTACGCTACACGCATACTTGCCGTGAGGATCCTTGGGCAACGGTCCCTGCGGGGCGACGCCACGAGCCAAGCTCACGCCATTCAGCAGAGCGTCCTTCACCTCCAGCGGTTCGTCTCCGGGGTTGCGGAAGTACACGAACAGGTACCCGCCCAGCGGCATGCCCTCGTAGGCGTAGCGGACCTTCTCGCCATTGTCGTCGAGCCACTGCCAGCCTTCACGCCACAGCGGCATGAATTCCCGAAACTGCACATCCGCACGATAGGCCCCGCCGACCATCTCCGGCGACGACGCACCCGGCACGCAACCACCCGCCAGCCCGAGACATCCCAGCACCGCCATGCCCCATCCTTGCCGCCATGTCTTGTGCATCGCGAACCTCAATTCCAGGTTGACCTCCGAATGCAAGGGATCACACGTCAGAGCCTGCCTCGATCACTTCGCCAACAGCGCAGCCACGTTAGCGGCACAGTGCTTCTCATATCGTTCCTGCAACCGCCCGCGAAGACCCGCGTCACTCGTCACCAGAATCATGCGGGTAAGGTCAACCTGCCCCAACTCCACCGTTACCGTCGCGTCCGCTGCCTTGTAGTCCACCTTCTGTGTGCCTTTGTAGTCAACCTCGAATACATCCGCCGCCCGCAGCCAGGAGGGCACCTCCACCTTGATCCGAGCTTTCTCGACGGGCTTGACCACCGTGCCCAGGCGATCCGAGGCGATGTTGTCGTTGGCAACGATAACCACCAACGTATCCGTGCCGGACACCAACGTGCGCAGCCACAGCATCCGCGGACCATGGACGTTCACCTTGGCCGGTGAGCTATACAGAATGACCGGCTCGGCGGTACGAACCTCCGCACCGAGCAGCCCGATCTCCTTCCACAAAGCCTTCATGTCCGGCGTATCGCCGCCCACGCCGTAGTATTCGCCGTACGGCGTATACCACCAGTACGAGAGAGCCTTGGCCCCGGCGGCCAGAGCGTAGTAGACCTCGATCCGCTTCTCCTCCACCGTGGGACCGCGGAAGGGAAAATCCTCAGGCTTCGTGTCGAAACGACAAGTATGCAGAATCAAGTGCATCGGCTTGGGAGCCCCCGCCGATTGGTAGATCTCGCCTACGCCCAGGACGTAAGTCGGCTTGAGATACGCGCCAAGGTTGATTGGGTCCACCTTGTATACGCTCTGCAGGCCCTCCTGATAGTACGGATCCGCACAGGGCAGGTCGGCGAGCTGGGCGTAGGTATACCAGTTCTCCGGCTTGAAGGTGTTGTCGATATTCAGCAGCACCGGCGTGGTGGGCTCCTCACGCCGAAACATGTTCGCCCGCGCGATCAGATACTGGGCCAGGCTGCCGATCCGCTTGTCCGGATCGAGCATCATGCTGCGGAAGTCGCCCGCGTCGGGCTCATCGGTCAGGAACATGAACGGCGCGTTCACCGCGTCTCCCGACCAGTTGGTCATCGCCCGAATGCCCGTTTGCCGCGAGTACTCCTGCCCCTCCTCGCTACGCAGAAACTGACGCACTTCGCCGGGTATCGAGTACAGCAGCGTGTTGATGTGGTGGACCCGCATGTCCTCCAGGTAGAACTTCCGGTTCTCATCCTCGTCGGCGCGCCGCGAGTAGCCCCACATGCCGTAGACCAGCCCCGGTTGCCACGCGCCGACGCTCACCCGGGCAGCCATACCATCCGCGTAATCCGCCTGGAGCAGATGCCATGTGCCTTTCTTGAGCGCTCGATCCGGCTTAATGACCACCGCCACGGTGTCCACCGCCGGGTCCGCGGCCACGCGACAACGAGCGGTCACATCGCGATTGTCCAGCAGAATCCGCTGCGGGGCGACGCCTTTGCCGCTGGGGTGCCGCAGATAGGCGTGAATTTCGTCGAAGGTCTCGGCGAAGTTGACGCTGAAGAACCAGGGCGCCCGCTGCGCGGTGGCAACAACCGCCCGGCCGTCGGCGTCGGGCAGCCCCGGGATCCGCACGGTCAGCTTCTCAACTCGTGGATCGCGGCGCAAGCGCACCGTGACCTGCCCGAACCCGCCGGGCGGGATCTCCAACGGCTCGACCTTCCACCAGACCGGCTCGCCTGCCGCCACCAGACGATCGAGCTGCTCGGCGGGCAGCTTCGAGAACTTGAGGCTCGACGGATACTTGTCGTCCGGGTTGCCCTTGGGCGTCGACTCCGGCGCCACCCCCTCGGCCAGACTCACTCCCTCCAGCAGGACATCCTTCACCGACAGCGGCCGGCTCGTCGAGTTGCGAAATGAAGCGTACAGATAACCCCCCAGAAGCATATCCGGGTGTGCGTACCGCACCCGCTCGCCCTCATCGTCAAACCATGCCCAGCCTTCCCGCCACATGGGCATGTACTCGGGAAACCGGACATCCGCCCGGTACTCACCGCCCACCGGTCCCGGCTGGGCCGTCGCCACTTCGGCCGTCAGCGAACACAACAACAGAACCGTCAGCAACGGGCCCCTACAGGAAGGGAAATTGTTCATCGGTCGAGCACTCCTTTTCCTATCGCTTCCTTGCCCACAGATCACACAGATGGACGCAGATGAAATGACCAATGTCCAATGACCAATCAATGCCCAAGCCCCAAACCAAAACTCGAACCCCGGCGGGGCGGCCGTCATTCGTCATTCGGGCTTCATTGGTCATTGGGGCTCTGCCATTGGTCATTCCGTCTGCGGCCCTCTTCATCGTCGTCTGCGCCATCTGCGTCCATCTGGGTGATCTGTGGGCTACTCTTCGCCTTCACGGCTGAAAACGTATCGCGTATAAATCCGCGTCCTTCATCACGAAGCGCAGCCGTACCGGCCGGCCGGCCAGTCGGCTCACATCGTGCCCGCCCTTCCAGGCCACCACCCGTTCGATCTCGTCGCCCCAGAACGCGGGGCAATCGTTGATCGAGAATCCGGGAATGGGCCGGCCGGCCGCGTCCTCGATCTGCACCCGCGCGCTGCCCACCGCCGAGGTGGACATGTTCAAAGCAAGCTTCTTGCCAGCGAAGACCAGCGGGCACGTCACCATCTCGCCCCCCGTGTAAGGGGCGTTGACCGACACGAAACCGTCGGTCCGCACAAAACCCCGGCGCAGACGCGGTATCTGCCGACGATTCGGGTAGTTGTCCTCGTGCTCCAGCCAATAGACGGCAATACGATGCTCGTCAGCGGGTACGATGCCCCAGGTCGGCGTCTGGTTGCTGTGCGCCCCGCCCCAGTTCAGCGGATCGAGACCCGGGCGAATGAACGCTTCCATGAATGTCCGGTCCCATCGCATTCCGTCGCGACTCGATATCAACACCGCGTCCGACAGACCGTCCGTCTCCCGCTGCTCGAAGCCCACTGTCTTGCGCTCCGAAGAAGGCACAAACCGCATAGGAAACCCGAGATAGAGGTGTGGCGCCCGAAAGTACGGGACGATACCGTTGGTGTAAAAATGCTCCGGCTCGGTGTCGCCGAAGTCCAGCAATACGGGCTTCGTCCAATTCAGGAAATCATCCGACAGACAACGGCTGACGCTCCGCTTGCCCTTCTGACCCATGCGAGAATAGCAGACGTACTTGCCCAACCGCTCGTCCCAGAACATCGTGTTGTGCGAGTCGAAACCGCCTTCGGTAATCAGCGGCTTTTCGCGAACCCTCTTCCAGCGAATGCCGTCCGGCGAGGTGAACCCGATCAGCACGTTCTTGCGTTCGTCGGGCTTGGAGAACACGCGGGTAACCGAGACGGCCTTGTAGCGTTCGGAAGGCTTGCAGGCAGGGTTGGTGTCAATGAAAGGCGAGAAATTGTGCGACTCGCTGTAGGCCTTGTCCGGCCCGGTCCAGATGATGTTGTTGGCCTTGGAGCCTTCGAATTCAATCAGCCCGAAACGCGGCCGCATCCAGTGCGTCGCGTCCTTGCTCACCGCCAGGCAGGTGTGCTCGCGGACCAGGTCGCCGCCGCCGCGGTAGTACATGCGGAACTCGTCACCATCCTTGAGGATCGACACATAGGCGCTCTGCGGGCCTTCCCACGGCTGGTCGAAGGTAAACACGAGCTGATTGCATTGCGGGTTGTGCAGCCTGAGCTGTGTGCCCTCCATTCCGACGATTAGGTGGTGGTCAACGAACAACTCCAACCGCGAGCCAATGTCCATCGCCTCCGGAGTCGCGCCCCAGACAACGGGGGCCGCGCCCACCGGAGCCCACACCGCAAGGCTCACGAACGCCACAAGTGGATTCATCCGCCATTGACGCATCATGCACACCATGCTCCATCCTCCGTATTCGATTCCCAATTTCCCAATCTTGCATCGGGCTCATGACGAGTCCCGAGCGCGAGCGAGCGGGTAACGCCAAGAACGCGAGAGTACGTCGCTGACGCTCCACCATCCCGGCGCTTGCGCTTCGGGCTCGTTGGCGCATCCCATCGTCTGCACTCCGGGATCGTTGGCGCATCCCATCGCTGGCACTCCCAACTCGTTGGTGTACGCCGACGCTCGGGCTCGTTGACGTGTTGCATGGCTTGCACTCCGGGATCGTACAGGAGCCGCGCCACTCGTGGAGTCTCAAGCACATCGCGATCCCGTGATGAGCTTCCTTTATCGCACGGCGAAGGAATACACCCTGCCCGGCGGCTCGACGGTGATTTGCAGGCTCACCACGCCGGCCGGGGCCACCTCACGCAGCATACGACCATCGAAGGTGATCGGGTGGGCCAGCGAATCGCTCTTGGGCACCTCCGCCGTCGCCAGCGGGTTGCCGGTCGGGTCCAATACGCGGATCACCGCCGGACCGTTGCCGTTGATCGTCAGATGGTCGCCGGCGAACTCCAAAGGCCAAGTCGTCAGCGTGCCCCAATCCACGGAGACGAAACCGTCGATCCGCAGTCGAGACCGGAAGATCCCACCACCGCGGACGAGCCGATCCCGCGGATGGTTTTTGCCGTAAGAAGATGAACTGTAGTAGTAAATCAGTTCGTCCCCGACGCGCAGCGGTCCGCCGCTGAACTCGCTGATGTACCCGCCGTCGTTGCGTCCGTCGTTCCCGCCCTCCGGGCCGTTGGGCAAGAAGACCTCCGGCACACCGGCGTCGTTGGCGTAAGGCACCTTCTGCCAATTCAGCCCATCACGGCTGGTCAGGAGCTTCATGAAGGCACAGCCCGCCGCCGAGTACGGGTAATCACCCTTACCGTGGAAGACTTTCAGCCCACCCAGCCATTGTGACTCGTACCGCCATGCGGTGCTGGCGTAATACTCGTCGTAGGGTGTATCGCCATTCCACTCCGCCATGGCCGGCATCAGCTCGACGTGCGTGATCCGCTGAATGTCGAACGGCTCGTCCATGCGGTCCATGAACACGTAAGCCCGCGACCGCGAGCTGAACCCCGGGGCCACGTCGAACGGGTTGAAGAACTTGAACAGCCCCAGGAAGCGGTCCTCGACCTCGTCGTAGTAGAAGGTGGTCACATCGCCCGGCCCGTAGACCGTTCGGCCTTCCTGGGTAATCGCCCGGCAACTCGGATCGCCCGGTGCGGCGTAGCCGCTGAAGAGCTGGTACGGCCGTTCCCAGTACCGCCCATCGCGCGACCGCACGTACCAGATGCCCTCCCACTCGAAGCCGGCGTTGGCGAACCACAGCCAGCCCTTGTAGGGGTACTGCTCGTCGTTGACGTCGTAGAAGCACGAGAAGAGATCGATGCCGAACCGCCCCTTGGCGTCCGGGGGCAGAGGCCCAAGGTCCAGGTCGATGGTCACCGGGGTCAGTCCGTCCTTCGTGCGGGCGTCCCAGGTGAGTCCGTCGGCCGAGGTGGTCAGAAACATCGCCCGCGACGCGAACTCCTGGATAAACATCACATAGCGGCTGAGTCGCCGGTCATACACGATGGATCCGTAGGCCAGGAGGCCGTCGCCCGGCGAAGGGGCGATCATGGGCAGGTTGCCGCCGTCGTCTTTGCGTGGCTGGTGCAGGGTCCGCCGGAGGTTGAGCTGCGACGCGAGCAGGAAGTCATCCACGAAAAGCTGGGCCTCGCCCCGCCGAACCTCGATCACCCCGTCAGCAGCTTGAGCCCGGCAGACCTCAGCCCCCGAGACCCCCAGCAACGCCCCCACCACCACCCAACCCGCCGCTACCGCCTGACACCGCATACCTCACCTCGTTTTCAACCCGCTGGAGACCATCCTCCTGGCCCAATAAGGGGCGCTCACCCCGTTCGCGCCGATCGGTCGTCACCCGGCTTGATCCCGCGTTGCCGGTCGAAGAGGCCAACTCCCAGGCGGAAGCCCGCAGGCTCGCCGATCAGCCCGACTACCCCGACGACACCGCAGGGGGGCCGCGTTCGCATGTGTGGCCGCCCCAGTCTGCACAGTTCGCCACGATGTGTCAACAATTCGTCCCGCACATTGACAATGATCGGCCCCTGACATCCTGCGACCGCAGATCAGGCAAGGCCGACCGAGCGTGGCAACGGCCGATCCTGGCGACCGAGGGCTTCGACGAGCCCGGGCAGACGCTCGATGAAACGGGCGGCGGAGATCCGCGCGAGTTCGCCGGGCTCGATCTTGTGCAGCCCCCCGCCATAGACTCGCCCTTCCTGGCGCAGCTCGTAGCCGGTCACCGCGTTGAGCAGGGCGTGAATCTCGGAGACCCGCGCGGGGGTCTGCTCAAGGATCTGGGCCAGCGACGTACGCGGAAAGAGCATCAAGTAGAGATTCGTAGCGATGGCGTCCGAGCGGTTCCAGATGAAACGGAACGGCCGGTGGTCATCCTGGCCTCGCCCCATGTAGGTGCACAGGAATGGGGCGGGCTCGCGCTGCTCCTGCCGATACCACGGCACGCGTTTGCGGCACAGGTACCGGTCAGGAAGCCCGTGCGTTTGGGCGAGCCGCAGATACTCCCACAGCGGCGGATGACACCGCTCCACCGTATGCTCGGGCAAGCGGCAGTCGAGCAGGCACAGTTGGGGGTCGATGCGAGGATAGCCGTCGGGTGCACGCTCAATCACGGTGTGACGAAGAAGACGTGGGCTTGGGAGGATGGGGCGAAGAAGGCTATCTGGGAGACAAAGCCGCCGCGCCTCCGCTCGTGGCAGGATGAAGAACTTATTCGCCCCTGTCGCGATACCGCGAGTGATGCGAAACAAGTCGCCGAGAGTCACCTCGCCGGGGCCGGATGGCGCCCTGTGACGATCATGGTTACTGCCGGGATACGCTGTCCACTTTCTGGCACTGTGGAGCACACTCACCGGTATGTGCTGCGTCACCGCGGGTTGAGTGAGCGTGCCGCCGTAAGTGAAAGCGACGGTGTGCCCGGGGACGGGAGGTGACTTGCGAAGCAGGAGAACGACGGAGGACACGAGGGCATCGCCGAACTGGGCGATGGCGGGATCGAAGCGGTGCAGACGTTCGAGAGTCACCTGGGTAGTGAGGACTTGCTTGAGCGCGGCCCCGTAGTTGACGTCCATGAATTCGGATGGCACCAACCATGCGGCCAGTCCGCCGTCCTTCATCCACGCTGTGACGAGCAGTAGGAAGTAGACGTACAGTCCGGCCAGACCGCTCACTTCGACGCCGCAGGTTTTTCGGATCAGCCGCCGCAATCGCTCCTTCTCGCCGCGCGGCACATGGTGGTGTCTGACATACGGCGGATTGGCCAGGATCAGGTTGGGTTGATTCACGCCCACGCGGTCGGCTATCCATTCGGTGAAGTCACCTTGCACGAGTTGCAGCCCACGGGATGCCCAGAGGTTATTCGCGGCGGCGTGGAACCTGGGGTCCACCTCGATACCGACGGCGGAAGCGATGCGACCAGGGCCGAAAACCTGGAGAGCGGCGGAGTAGAAACTGCCGGTCCCGACGGCGGGATCCGCAAAGCGGACATTCGTGTCGCCCTGTTTCCAACAGGCGGCCAAGCAATGAGCCATCTCAAGGGCAAGGGCATGGGGAGTGGCGAACTGGCCGAACCGGTTCCGCTCTGGGAGGGATTTCTGTGCATCGAGGTGGCGTTGTACAGCCTGCCTGCGTGCCTCCAGTTGATGTATCGAAACCGTGATGCCGGCGCGGCACAGAGACGGGTTGTCGCCGTTGCCCCGTCGGGAATCTCCCTGGAGTGAAGATGGATGCTTGGATGGTTTGCCGCCGAGCATATGCCCAATATACGAGCCGGCCACGTGTGGGCAACCGATTCACGCTCATGAGACCCCTCTCGAGTCAGCGTACGGCAGACCGTGTCAACAATCGCCTGCCTGATGCGTGGAATCGTTGGACAACAGCGTCAGAGGGCCACCACCTCCCAACACCCGCAGCGAGCCGGCCGAGGTTCACCTGGCGGCACTTCATGCAACGAGCGGCCACGCGGTCGCGGTTTGTGTCCACCCGCAAGCCATCGCCACAGAAAACGGCCTAGAACGACCTGGACAGAAAGCGAAGAATTATGGTTGATAACCACTTACGCAACAAGAACTTGTGCATCACAAACCCTATTGCGAGGCGGTTTCAGTCGCAATGTCGGATTTTCCTGCTTGACACGGGGTAGATACCCGGATAAGCTAGGATTGTTGACAGACACGCACTCATGACTGTCGACGCGTCTTATCGGCGGGGCGGTGAGAGGGAAGGCATTTCGGAAATCAGGTCGCTTGTCGCGGGCGCATGGGGGGAGGAGAAAGGAGAGCGGCTTATCGCGGGAGGGCACAAGGAGTCGGATGGGAGAAGACTCACTTCGATCGGACCGCGTGCTCACCAGTTCCTGACGGGCGTCGAGGCGAGGAGCAGGAAAGGCAACATTGTCTTCCTTTAGTGGATACCGGCGGGTGCCGGGGCCTGTTCAGAACTGAGTCTTCTCTGACCATTGGACACGTGACCGTGGAAGGTACCGCACCGGCCTCGTCGGCCGGAATCACGCGAGGTGCCTGCAAAACGTACAAGTCGTTGAGAATGGTCATGGGCATTCAGGCGGCCCGCAAGTCACATTCGCCTGGAGAGGAGGAGAACCATATGAAACTCCGTAAAGGTATGTGGATGGCAGTTGCGGTGTTGGCGGCGGCGTCCGTCGCCATGGCAGCACCCTCGCTGGTTCAGCTCGGAGGTCTGGGTGCGGACGTGACGGGTCAGCCCCGAGGTATGACGCCGGACGGCAAGTACCTCGTCGGCAACTCGACGGGAAGTGGTTCGGGCGTGATGTGGGATGCGCAGAATCCCAGCGCGCCCAAGTACATCCTCTCCAGCGATGGAGCGGCCGCTGACGGCGGTGCGTTCGGCATCGGCACGCGGATGGTCAACTATGTGCCGCAGGTGGTCGTGTTCGCTAAGTCGGCCGGCTGGGGCAGCTACTTCTTCACTGATGACGGGGGCGACACGTTCAACAAGGTCCTCCGTGACATGAGCTGAGGAACCGGGCACACTTCCGACCTATAACGGTTTGGGCGCCCCGGGCGGTTTGTCGGACACCTTCTATGGGACCTTCAACCGCAAGGACGCTCTCGCGGCCTTCGTCGAGCAGGGCTCAGGCGCCGGCGACCCCCCGTCCAAGATCCGGGACACCAAGAACACGACCAAAGAAACCATCATGCGCGGCGTGAGCGCGACCGGCTTGGCTGTGGGGCAGCGTAGAGACGATGCAAACGCCCGGCGGAATTACATGATGCAGTATGAAGGCGACGGCGCCCCCGACGCCAAGTTCTTCAAGGGACTGGGAGGCGATTACGCCGTGGCTTGGGCGGTCAGCGGCGACGGCTCGAAGATCTTCGGGCACTCAAGGACAGCCACCAGCACAGTCCTGGCTCCCTACATGTACGATGTCGCGACCGACACGATTGTCGCTTTGCCCGTTCTTCCTGGCACGACCAGCACCAGCACGGTATATGGCACCATCGGCGGCATGAATGGCGACGGAACCTGGGCCGTTGGCTCGTGCTACAAGAGTGGAATTGGGGATCTTGCCACGCTGTGGAACACGGTTGATATGACCGCCCTGGACCTGACCCAATGGGCGTCTGACAGAGGTATTCTGGGCGACTTCACCCGTCTGGGCAGGACCTACGCGATCGGCCAGGATCTCCAGGGCAACCTGTGGATTGCCGGAGACGGCGCGACTGCCGCCGGCACGCGCGGCTACTTGCTGGTCGTTCCCGAGCCGGCGACGCTGAGCCTGCTGGCCTTGGGCGGCCTGGGCTTGATCCGTCGTCGTCGCGCCTAAGTCGACGTCGACACACCGAACCGGATCCTTGAGGTCTGGTGCATAAGTTGAGCTTGCTTCTCAGCGGGCCGTGGAGGCCGCGACATAAGTCGTGGACTCCATGGCCCGTTGTGCGTGAGGACGTCAACGAGTTCGCTTGGCCCGGATTACACACGATTGAAGTTGAACCACGGATGAACACAGATGCGCACGGATGGGAGAAGAGATCGGCGTTAAACCCGGCGCGCCCGGGGGATCAGGGGGCGATGTGATCTCCAACTCCTTCGGGTGCAACTCGCCGGCCGCCTGGCTTTCGGGGCAAAATGGCGAATGCCCAAGGCCCAATGACCAATCAATGACCAAGCCCGAAGCCAGAACGCCGACCGCGAGCGGGGACGTTCGTCATGGGTCATTCGGACTTCATGGGTCATTGGAGCTTCGCCATGGGTCATTTCGCCCGCGGATGGCGAGTTGCGCGCAAATCCTTTTCATCCGTGTTTATCCGTGTTCATCCGTGGTTCCGGTGAATCCTGCGGGCCAGGTTCGGCAGGTCGCGGGTGATCCGCGGGTCGGGCGGTCCGCGCCTTTTGCGGTGGGCGGCGGCGGGGTATACTCCGGCTCCTGTCAACAGGAAGCGAGTTGGGCTCAGAGCAGTCCACACGATGGCGTAGCGGCCGCCCCCTCCGCCGCGGCGGACAGGTTGTGGCGACCGGCAGATTTGCAGAGAATACGCCGGTCGCCACGGCTCGGCTGTCTTCGACCCTGAGGCTCTCTTCGAGCCTGAGCACGAGGCTCAGCCTCAGAGCCGAAGGCAGACCCGAAGGGTGCTCGCCGAAGTCAGGGGGCGACCGCTACAGTGGTTCGGCAAACGCTCTAGCCGTTGACGAAAGGCGGGCAGCTATGACCGAGCAGACGACCGGCACGTTTCGCGTTCCCCATGCGGCCATCGACCCCGGCGAGTTGGTTGAGCAGTTTCTGCGGCGGCTTCGGCTGACGCAGGCGGTGTCGTGGGATCTGGCCTCGCCGTACGACCACTATGTCGCGATGGCTCGCTCGGTTCGCGACCAGATCGTGGACCGGATGATCGCGACGCAGGCGGCATATCACGAGCAGGACGTGAAACGGGTGTACTACCTGTCCCTGGAGTACATGCTGGGTCGGCAATTGCGCAACAGCCTGGTCTGCCTGGGCGTGTTCGACGCGTGCCGCGAGCGGCTGTCGGCTCTGGGAATCGACCTGGATGCGCTATGCTCAATTGAGCCGGACGCCGGCCTGGGCAACGGCGGTTTGGGGCGGCTGGCGGCCTGCTACCTGGACTCGGCCACCACGCTGGAGCTGCCGATCTACGGGTACGGCATCCGCTACGAATACGGCATTTTCGAGCAGGATCTGAACAACGGTTGGCAGGTGGAACGGCCGGACTGCTGGTTGCGGTTCGGTTCGCCTTGGGAGATCGCCCGGCCCGAGTTCGCCTGCCCGGTGCGAATGTACGGCTACGTTGGGCAGCGAACCGACGCCCGGGGGCACAGCCGGCCGACCTGGATGGGTTACTCCACGGTCATGGCCCTGCCGTATGACATCCCGATCGTGGCCTGGGGCACGAACACGGTGAACCTGCTGCGGCTATGGTCGGCGCGGGCCTCGGAGACGTTTGATCTCGAAGCCTTCAATCGCGGCGGTTACGTCGAGGCGGTGCGTCAGCAAGCCCTCAGTGAGACGATCTCCAAGGTGCTCTACCCCAGCGACGAGACGGACGCCGGGCGGGAGTTGCGGCTCAAGCAGCAGTACTTCTTTGTGGCCGGCACGCTCAGCGATGTGCTTCGCCGTTACGAGCGGACGCAGGACACGCTGGATGCCTTTCCGGACAAGGTGGCGATCCAACTCAACGACACGCACCCAACCCTGGCGATTGCCGAGTTGATGCGGATCTTCGTTGATGAGCGTGGGCTGCAGTGGGAACGCGCGTGGGAGATGACCCGGGCGACATTCGCGTACACCAACCACACGCTGCTGCCGGAAGCGCTCGAACAGTGGCCGGTGCCGCTCCTGAGCCGTCTGTTGCCGCGGCATATGCAGGTTATCTTCGAGATCAACCAGCGGTTCCTGGACGGGGAGGTTCTGCGTCGCTGGCCGAATGACATGCAGCGGCTCGAAAGGCTTTCGCTGATCGGCGAGGGCTCGGCGCAGACGGTGCGGATGGCCCATTTGGCGATCGTGGGCAGCCATTGCGTGAATGGCGTGGCGGCCCTGCACTCGGACCTGATCCGCACGCGATTGGTGCCTGCCTTTGCCGAGCTGCGCCCGGATCAGTTCCTCAACGTGACCAACGGGGTAACCCCTCGGCGCTGGATGGTGTCGTGCAACCGCGCTCTGTCGGCGGCGATCACCCGAAGAATCGGGGATGGTTGGGTCCGCGACTTGGACCAGCTCCGCAGGCTGGAGCCGCTGGCCGACGATCCCGAGTTTCAGGGGGAGATCGCCCGCATCAAGCGGGAGAACAAGAGCCGCCTGGCCCCCTGGATCCAGAAGCGACTCGGTGTGGCAATCTCGCCCGACGCCCTGTTCGATGTGCACATCAAGCGGCTGCACGAGTACAAGCGGCAGTTGCTCAACATCATCCAAGTGGTGATGCGGTACCATCGGATCCTGGAGGATCCGGGTGCGGATCTGCCGCCGCGCGTGGTCATCTTCGGAGCGAAGGCGGCGCCGGCCTACAAGCGGGCGAAGCTGATCATCAAGCTCATCCACGACGTGGCCCGGACGATCAACCACGACACGCGGATCGGTGATCGGCTGCGGGTACTGTTCGTGCCCAATTACAACGTCTCGCTGGCGGAGGTGATCATTCCCGCCGCGGATCTGAGTGAGCAGATCTCGATGGCCGGGACGGAGGCGTCGGGCACCGGAAACATGAAGTTCGCGATGAACGGGGCGTTGACCATCGGGACGCTGGACGGGGCGAATATCGAGATCCGTGACGCGGTGGGCCAGGAGAACTTCTTCTTGTTCGGGCTGACCGCGGACGAAGTCTCCGAGCGAAAGCCGCAGCACAACCCCTGGGATACCTACCAGAACAATCCGGCCGTTCGGCGGGCACTGGACGCGATCGCTCAAGGCGAGTTCAGCCCGCAGGAACCCGGTCTGTTCCGCGAAATCCTAAGCTGGCTGACCGTGGAGCACGACCAGTATATGCTCATGGCGGACATCGCGTCTTACGTGGCGGCGCAGCGGCGGGTCGACGAGCTATGGAAGGATCGCACCGGCTGGACACGGGCGGCGATTCTGAACATTGCCCGCATCGGGTACTTCTCGAGCGACCGATCCATTCGCGAGTATGCGGAGCACATCTGGCATGCCTCGCCCGTGCACGTTGAGATGGTGCCAATGGATCTGTACTCGCGCCCCGCGACGAATACGAATGGCGGGAAGCAATGATCGCTGATCGAGAAGTGCGGAGGGGGCGACCGTTACGGCGTTGGATCGTGTGGCACCTGTGAGCAGTGTTCTGCGTGTTTGCTCGTGTGGCACTGTTCTGTGATCAGGTACGTGTTGAGAGCAGTTTCAGACGAACTGTCGGTCGAGCACTCCGTTCTCAGCGGAAACTGAGCGTTCTCGGGCAACGAAACCGCTGCCCAGAAACTGAAACTGCTCCAGCGTCCCTCGGACGCTGTACACGTGCAACGCCGAAGGCGCTGGATAACAGCCCAGGGTCGCGCGGCGCACCCTGGGTCACAAGACCACCGCTCATCCTCAAGCCCTGAAAGGTTTTCATGCGTGGATTTAAGAGGTGATTTATTCCTCGCCACTGCGGATGATGGCTTATGCAACTCTTTCAGGGTTGGTCTGTGCCTGCCGGCACGGATCCCAGGGTGCGCTGCGCGACCCCGGGCTGTGTTCTGGAACCGCGTTGCGGTTCGGGATGCAGGCCGTAGGGAATACCGAGGATGCTAGAGCATTTCACGCAATGGCGTAGCGACCGCCACCCCTGGTGGCCCGCGAACTCGCAAGGAATACGCCGGTCGCCACGGGGGGCGACCGCTACGATGGGGCATGAATCGCTCTAATGTAGCCCGCCACACAGCCCGCATCTTAAGGTGTGGCACCGGCGTCTCGCCTTGGCCAAAGCGGTGTCACAGGATATCTGGCGGAGACCACCAAACACGCTCGTGAGCAGTGTTTCGCGTGCGGGTGCTCCATCGCCTATGAGCCCGCCAACTCGCTATGCAGCCCCTTGGCCGCGAGCCAGGCGGAAGACCAAGCCCACTGGAAGTTGAAGCCGCCGATCCGGCCATCCACGTCAAGGATTTCACCTGCCAGATAGAGGCCCGGGCATTTACGGGAAGCCATGGTGGCGGGGTCGATCTCCTGGAGCGGCACACCTCCGGCGGTGACCTCGGCATAGTTGTACCCACGGCCGTCGCGCACCGGCAGCGGCCAATCGAGCAGGGCATGCAGCAGCCGGCGGCGGACATCTCGGGCCAGGTGGCCCAGCGGGATGCGGCCGGCGATGTCAAGCGAAGCAAGCACGGCGTCGGCCATCCGGGCCGGCAACCACGTCGCCAAGGCGTTGTGCAGCAGAAGCCGCGGCTGACGGGCGGAAAATTCCATGAACCTCGCCTCGGCGGCGGCGAAGTCATCACCGGGCAGTAGGTTCGCGGTCACGATGATCGGCCGGCCCTCGTGGCGGGCACGGTGCCAGTGCCGCGAGGCGTCCAGCACGGCAGGGCCGCTGACGCCGAAATGAGTCCAGAGCATCGCACCGCGAATGCGTGCGGGATCGGATCCGGCGGCGCGCACGCGGATCTCGACCTCGTGGGCGATACCCGATAGGGGCACATGGAAGTTGCCGTCGAGCACGAACGGTACCAGCGCGGGGACCGGCGGCACCAGCGAGTGCCCGAGCCCGCGTGCCAGCTCGTAGCCGAATCCATCACTGCCGGTCTTGGGCAGCGACTGCCCGCCGGTAGCCAGCACGACGCGATCGGCAACGAAGCGATGCTCGCCGGTGGCCACGACGAGGCCGTCCGGGCTGGGCTGGATCCCGGTCACGCGATGACCGGTCAGCAGCCGCACGCCGCACCGCCGCGCCTCGGCGAGCAGGGAATCGAGTACCGTGCGAGCCTGGCCTGTGGCTGGGAATAGCTTGCCGCCCTCCTCTTCGCGTAGCTCAACGCCGATCTCAGCGAAGAAGGCCACAGTTTGCTCAGGGGGAAAGGCGGCCAACACGCGGCGGATGATGTGTCGGCTGGAGCCGCAGTAATCCTCGGAGCCGGCGTTGCGATTGGCGATGTTGCAGCGGCCGCCGCCGGAAACCAGGATCTTGGCTCCGAGACGGCCGGCCCCGTCGAGGGCCAGGATGGTCCGCCCGGGCAGGCGCCGAGCGACGAAGATCGCGGCAGCCAAACCGGCGGCCCCGGCTCCGACGACGATAATCTCGGCATGATCGGGCATAGCTGAAGCGGGCGCCGGCTACCGGGGCCTCACAGCCGCAAGCCGTGGGCGTAGTAGGCCTGCGGATTCGCGAGGCGGTCGTGAACCTGGGCCACCGCGCGTTCGACCATCAGCGCCACCGCTTTCTCGCCGAACTCAGCCGAGGCATCACGGGTCGGCTCTGGCGACATGACGCCGACCGGCTTGACGGCAGGGTCGGTGGGCAGTTCCGCGAGATCCACGAGGGCCGGCTCGAGGGCCAGGCACATCGAGGTTTCCCAAAAGCCGGCATGGTGCCCGCCCATGGGGAAGCGATCCTCGACCAGCTCGTGCCCGGTGAAGGCCCAGGTGAGCATGAGACCTCGCTTGTTGTCCCAACGCATCTGATGGAACAAGCTGGCGGCGGCACGGGCATGGTCGATGAGCGGGTAGTGGCCCGCCACGAAGACCGCCAGCCTGAAGCCCAGGCTCTGCAGCTCGCACAGGCAATGCAGGAGCAGCCGCTGGTAGTTCTCGAACTGCTCGTGCGGGGTGAAGCGGAACCTGGCCTGGGTGAAGTTGGCGGGCGGCAGTTGCATCTCGGCGGCGATTTGCTCGCGGTCCGCCGCGCAGGCCTCCATGAGGCCCTCGAGCCGGCTTTCACCGTAGGCCAGCGAGGGGAACACCACACCGCCGCCGGCCTGTGCGCAGCGCACCGCCAGCGCGTGGGACAGCACGACATCCGCCCCCAAGGGCAGATGCCGGCCATGCCACTCGATGGTGCCGACCGGCAAGTAGGCCACCGGGCAGGCCTGACGAGCCGCTACGACCTGACGGGGCCGCATCCGCTCGTATCGTACTTCGTTGCCCATCACAGGTACTTGGCGATGAACTTGGCGGCGTCGCCGACGGTCTGGACCGCCAAGGCCGCATCCTCTTCCATCTCGATGTCGAACTCTTCTTCAAAAGCGGCCACGAGTTCGAGGCTCTGCGACGACTCGGCACCGAGGTCGTAGATGAAGTTTGAGCTTTCGGCAATCTTGGCGGTATCGAGGCCCAGAACACGGGCGGTGACGGCCTTGACGCGCTCGAGGACTTCTTTCTCTGCCATCTGCGTTCTCCGGTAAGGACGGTGTCCACCAATCTTGGTTGCCGGGCATGGCCCACCGATCGCGGCAGCCGGGCATGGCCCACCGATCGCGGCAGCCGGGCCCACGGTCGCACAAAGGTAACGGAAACGGCGCCCTTTTCAAGGTGCCAGGCGACCTGGGGATGCATCCACCGAACCGTGGCGGCTGGCGAGGCTGGCACGCGCGGTTGTGTGCCGCTGCTGTGTCAGCAGTGCCTCTCCCCCGAAGAACACTGCTCACAGAGCCGTGCCACACGGATGAGGCCTGCCCCTCAACAAAAGATGCACCCGCGACCTGGGGCAGCCGCCCGACTGGTCAGACGGTATACTGGGGCGATGCCCGGTCGACTGTTGACCGGATCATCTTCGCGATGTCAACGCAGGAAGGAGCAATGGCGATGACGATGCATGAGCTGGCGGGGACACTGATGGGGGTTGCTTTGGTCGGCTTGGGTATATGGCTGCTGCCTGCGGTGACGCCGGCCGCACAGGCTGCGGAGGAACCTGCCGCCAGCGGCGGTGCACGGATTAGGACGCTGCTGCTCACCGGTGGGCCGGTGCACGACGGCAAGGGTATCGGGGATATCGTCCAGGCGGCGATGGAGAAGACCGGCCGGTTCGAGATCACCCGGGTAAACGAGGATCTGAACGCCTTGCTGGCCGAGCGGATCGCCCCGTTCGACCTGGTGGTGTTCTACTGGACGATGGGCGAAATCAGCGAGGCCCAGAAACGCGGTCTGATGAACCACATCGCCGGCGGCAAGGGCTACGTCACGTTCCACAGCGGGGCGGATTCATTCCGCGAGGACCCGGACTACCGGGCATTCGTCGGCGGGTACTTCGTGACGCATCCTCGCTACCGCACCTATCAGGTGAGCATCACGGAGAACGACAGCCCGATCACCCGCGGGATCGACGAGTTCATGATCACCGACGAGCAGTACATACTCAGCTACAACCCGCAAGTCACCGTGTTGGCGAACTCGCTGCACAAGGGCCAGCTCATGCCGGTGCTGTGGACCAAGGACTGGGGCAAGGGCCGCGTGTTCTACAGCGCCCTGGGCCACGATCCCAAGGCGTGCGAGCAGGAGATGTTCCAGAAGTCGCTCATCCGCGGAGCCCTGTGGGCCGCTGGACGCGAGATCCCGGAATAAGGGCGCCGATGCGTTGGCTCGCGTGTGGGATCAAGCGTTGCGGGACAAGCCGGCCGTGATGGAGTGCTGCACATGGAGGTGGCCATCGCGTGCGGGTGCATCCGAATCTCAGGGGCACTGGGTGGCACTGGTCTGTACCCAGACCAGTGGCTGTCCGCATTGGGCCACGGGTCGGAGTACCGACCCATGCCACCCTCGATACTTCGCCTTTGGCAACTTGCCACTGAACGGCGGATGCACCCAGCGCGTGCGACAACGCCACAGGTCACCTTGACAGCTCGTCTGCCAAGACGATAATCGCATGGCTAGGGTTCCGGCGTCCGAGGGATGCAGCGCCGTCCTTGGGCTGGATTTCCAACCACAGGATGGGTTGCGTGCCTCGTGGCGGTGTCCCGCGGCGGGTCTAGCTCCCTTCCTTGGGCCGGGACGAGGTGGGCCGACCTTGCCGGTTGGACAGCATCCGGCGCCTGGAGATACCTCATCACACCATGCAAGGAATAAGCGACATTATCCGCCTGTTGGTGCGCGCGGTTTTCGCCGTTGGGTTAATTGGCGGCGGTGCGGGCATTGCCGTATGGCTGACCGCGACCCGCCCCCGACCGGCGGCCCAGGAAGCGGCGCCGGATATTCCTCGGGTGGAGGTGCTCACGGTTCAGCCGGTGGTCTTCGACGCACCCATCGTGGGCTATGGAACAGTCCGCCCCAAACGGCAGGTCAAAATCAACCCCGAGGTGACGGGCCGGCTTGTATATGTGCATCCGCGGCTGGCGGTGGGCAACGTGATCTCCAAGGACGAGCTGCTGTTCCAAATCGACGCACGGGCCTATGAGGCAAGGGTGGCCCAGATCCGTTCGGAGATCAGAGGTCTTGAGGTGCAGTTACGGCGGCTTGAAGCGCAGCAGTTGAACCTGAAGGACCGGCTTGCATTGGCTCAGCGGCAGGAGCAACTGGCTCATCAGAGCCTGGAGCGCGAGCGGCGGCTGGTCAGCCAGGAATCGGGCACGGCCCCGGAGCTCGAAGCGGCGGAAGATCGCTACCTTCGACAGCAGGAAGCGGTTTTAACCTACAGGAACCAGCTTGACCTGATCCCCCTGCAGATCGAAGAGACCACCGCCCTACTGCAGACGAGGCAAGCCCAACATGACGAAGTGAAGCTCAGCGTTGAGAAGACGCGTATCCTCTGCCCGTTCGACGCACGGGTGGATAGTCTGAGTGCGCAGGATTCGCAGGTGGTGACGGCCCATTTCCAGATCGCGGTTTTGACGGATCTGGAGGCGATGGAGTTGGCCGTCGTGGTGGATCCTCGCGAGCTGAAATGGTCGGAGCGGACGATCCTGACGAACCACCGTACCGAGGACGCGCCCCCTGTCGCCGAGGCGGAAGTGACCTGGACCATGCTCGGCCAGGAGTTCAGTTGGAAGGGCCAAGTGGTCCGGCTGGAACGGCTGGACGATGTCACCCGGACAGCTCATGTGGTGGTCGAACTGCGGGACGTAACCCGCACATCGGCGTCCGTGTCAGGCTTCAGTCAGCCTCCGCTATCGGCGGGGATGTTCTGCCGGGCCAAGCTGCCGACGCAACCGCTGGAAGATGCACTGGTCATTCCGCGGCACGCGTTACAGGAAGGCCAATTCGTCTATGTCTTCGAGGCCGAGCCGGGTTCGTCCGACCAGGGCCGATTGGCGCTTCGCCGGGTACCGGTGCTGCGAAATGTGGGGGACAAGGTCCTGGTCGCCTTCGGGGGCGCCGAAGCACAGGATGGCGTACCCCGGAATGGCGAGGCGGCCTGCGAACTGCAGCCCGGCGACGAGTTGATTGTCTCCCCGCTGCCCAAGGCTGTTCCGGGAATGCTTCTCAACCGCCGCTCGGCGGATGCTTGGCTCGCCCGCCGAGCGGGGGCACCCGGCGAGTTGTTCCCGGGCCTGACCGGCCACCTCTCCGCTCGGGCGTGCGGGGTGCGCTGCGGAGTGCAGTAACATGTCCTGGCTGCGGACCCTCATTGCGACCGGGGTCCGGAACCCCGTTTACGCGAACATGCTGATGGTGGTCCTGGCGGCCGGCGGTCTGGTCGCCGCTCGGACACTGGTGCGCGAAACCTATCCTGAGTTCTCCCTGGACCGCATCTCGATCAGCGTTCTCTATCCGGGGGCCAGCCCGATCGAGGTCGAGCAGGGTGTCTGCACCAGAATCGAGGAGGCTCTGCGAGGACTGGCGAACATCAAGCTCGTCTGGTCTCAAGCGGAGGAGAACACCGCTCTCGTGGTGGTCGAGCTGCATGATCGCGTTGATGCCCGGCTGATGATGCTCGACATCAAGGACCGGATCGATCGCATCGATACCTTTCCGCCCGAGGTTGAGCGTCCGTTGGTCTCTGAGATGCTCGCGCGCGAGCAGGTGATCAACGTGGCGGTGCACGGGGAAGTCTCCGAGCGCACGATCAAGGAATACGCCAACGAGATCAAGAACGAGCTGCTCAGCGGCGGCAAGGTTTCTCAGATCCGAGTCCGCGGCGCGCGTGACGATGAGATCTCGATCCAGGTATCGCGTGAGGCCCTCCTGCAATACGGTTTGACGCTGGATGCCGTGGCGACCGTGGTGGCTCGGAATTGCGTGGACATTCCGGCAGGCACACTGCGAACGGACCGGGAGGAGCTGGCTCTGCGTACCACGGGGCAACGTTACAGCGCCCGCGAGTTCGAAGACTTGGTCATCATCGCCCGCCCGGACGGTACGCTGGTCAGATTGGGGCACCTTGCCAAGGTCACCGATGGGTTCGCGGATGATTTTCGTCTGGGCCGGTTCCAGGGCCACCCCGCCGCGGTGCTGGATATCTTCAAAACACCCGGCCAAGACACCAGCAGCATCGCCCGCACGGTGCGCGACTACGTGACCTGGAAGCGAGGGCAACTTCCCGAGCGACTACACCTCGACACTTGGGCGGACACTTCCCGAGAGGTGGACGCCCGCATCGACATGCTCGTCTCCAACGCCTTGCAGGGGATGGCTCTGGTCGTGTTGCTGCTGACCGTATTCATGGACCTCCGGATCTCGTTCTATGTCGCGATCGGCGTGCCCCTGTCGGTAGCCGGTGCCTTCGTCGTGATGCACTTCACCGGCCAGACACTGAACATGATTTCCTTGTTCGGGCTGATCATGGTGACGGGCATCATCGTGGATGATGCGATCGTGGTGGCGGACAGTTACCGGCTGCACGTCTCGGCCGGTGAATCGCCGCAGCTGGCCGCCCTCAACGGATCCATGCATGTTGCTTTGCCGGTGCTGCTCTCTTCGGGCACGACGATCGTCGCCTTTGTCCCCCTGCTGTTCGTGGTTGGCATTCTGGGCAAGTTCATCAGCGTGCTGCCGGTGGTGGTGATTTCGGCGATTTTCTTCTCGGGAATCGAGGTTTTCTGTGTCTTCCCGTCGCACCTGCAACACTGCCTGCACCCGGGCCAAGCGGCGGGGCGTCTGGCGGCTTGGCGGCGGCGTTACCGATCGGCGGTGGAGGGTTGGATCGACCGCATGCTGACTCGGCGATATCGGCCGGTGGCGATGGCGGCGGTACGAGCCCGCTGGCTGACGCTGGCCGGTGCGTTGGCCTGCCTGCTGGTGGCGATCGGGCTTGTCGCCGGGTGGCGTATTCCCTTCATGTTGCTGCCGGAAATCGACAGCGACACCCTTCGAGCGCGAGTGGAGTTTCCACCGGGTATCCCCCCCTCCCAGACTGAACGGGCCGCACAGCGACTGGAGGCCGCCGCCAACCAACTGAACAACCGCGACTTCCTGCCCAACCCGGGCAAGGAGGACTTGGTCATTCGCACGTTCACAACCGTAGGGGAATGGTCCGGCTGGGTTACCCAGCATGGTGGGCATCTGTGCGAGGTGGTGATCGAACTGACTCCGGGTGAACACCGGCGGGTGGATAACGCCACATTGCTGGCGAAATGGGCCCAAGCGACCGGCCAGGTACCGGACGCTCTGCATGTCACCTTCGACCGGGTTCAACGCGGGCCCACGGAGAAGCCGCTCGAAATCCGCCTCCTGGGCGATGACCTCGAGCAGTTGGATGCCGCGGCAATCGAGGTGAGCGAGGGACTACTGGCGTTTGCGGGGGTATCCGGTGTGGAGCGGGACTTGCAGCCCGGCAAGCGGGAGATGCGGATCACGCTCAAGCCGTTGGCTCGCACGCTGGGTGTCACGGTGGAAGATCTTGCACGCCAAATCCGTAGCAGCTTCCACGGCGGCGAGGCGGTGCGAATCCAGCGGGGTCGCGAGGATGTGCGTGTCCAGGTGCGTTTGCCGGACCACGAGCGGGGCAGCATCGCGGATATCGAGAACCTGCTGATCGCCGGCCCGGGCGGCAACGAGATTCCCTTCCGCGAGTTAGCGGAATATCACATCGAACGCGGTCACGCGGTGATCCGGCACCAGGACGGGCAGCGCCGTGTGCGTATCGTGGCCGACGTGGACAAACGGGTCACCAACGCCGAGCGGATCCTGGCCACCTTCGAGAAGGACTTCCTCCGCAAACTGACCGCGCGTTATCCGGGCATCTGGTACCGTATTGAGGGGCAACACGCACAGATCGTCGAATCGCTGCGCAGTCTGCTGTGGGCCTTTGCACTGGCCTTGGTGGCCATGTACGGCATCCTGGCGTCGTCTCTGGGGTCCTATGTGCAGCCGATAGTCATCATGGCCACCATTCCGCTGGGATTCGTGGGCGCGGCGGCAGGGCATTTGCTCATGGGCTACGAGCTGACGATGATGAGCATCTTCGGGATTGTGGCTCTGTCGGGCGTGGTGGTGAACGACGCGCTGGTGCTGTTGGGCCAGATCAACGACGCCATACGTGAGGGCAAGCCGGTATTCGAGGCTGTTGTCGGCACAGGAGAGACGCGGTTCCGGGCGGTGTTCCTCACGACCGCGACGACGGTGGCCGGGCTGACCCCCCTGCTGGTCGAGCGAAACACTCAGGCGGAGTCGCTGGTACCGATGGCCATCGCCTTGGCCTTTGGCTTGACTTGGGCCACGGTGTTGACGCTGGTGGTGATACCGGCGATGAGTTTGGCGCTCAATGATGTACAGCGATTCGTGCATTGGTTGCGTCGCGGCGGGCCGTATCCCTCCGCGGAGACCGTGGCGGCGGGCGCGGCCACCGTCACATATGAGTGACATTGAGACCGGTCGCCCCCCACCTGCGAGGGACCGGCTTCATCGGCAATCCCCGGGCTTGTCCTGCAAGCCGCCGGCTGCATCTTGCCGCCACGGCTTGGCAAAACCGGCAGACGAACGGACGGAGAGGACTCAGTATGGCGACATGCCAACGTAAGCTCATCCTGGCGGGCCTGTTGCTTGTGGTGGGCTGGGGATGCGAGGCCCCGCATGACTCGATTGACGCCATGCTCACCCGGCAGCACGAGGCCCTGGCCAAGCTGCCCGCGGAGAACCGCTCCGACGGGGCCCTATCTGCCGCCCTACCGGAGGAGATGAACGGTGAGCAGGCCATCGAGCCTGGCCTGCTGACCCTTGGGCGTGCCCGCGAGATCACCCTGCTGGCCAACCCGGACATCCACTCCGCCCGGGCACATCTGGAGTCCTCGCTGGCCCAGATCACCGAGGCCCGTTCTTTCTACTTCCCTGAGCTTTCCATCGCTCAGAAGTCGCACCGTGTGATGCAGAGTCCCAACCGGGTGACGCGTCTGCCTTCGCCATACTACTCGTATCCGATGGATACCGCCTTGCCCATTCTCACAGAGGATCCGTCTCTGATCGATCTGTACAAGCTGGTCCGCGGCCCGCTCATGGCTCGCTCATGGAGGATCAGGACCGGCGAGACCAACTCCTACAGCGATCACACCACCGCGATGTCGGCCTCGTGGACTCTGTTCGACAGTTTCGTGCGCGAGGCCCGTCTGATGAGCACCAAGCACGGCTACCGGGCGTCGGTCATGACTCTGGCGGACGTGGAGCGCCTGCTGACCCATGCCGTGGACACCGCCTACTACCAGGTGCAGTTGGGCATCGAACACCTGCGAATCGCCCGGGCGGACGAGCAGTTCAGCCGCGAGCAGTGGGAGGACGCCAAAAAACGATACGACGCCCAGAAAATCACCAAGGCGGGCGTACTGAATTTTGAGGTCCGGCTGCGTGCCGCTCAGGCGAATGTCATCGCCGCCCGAGGTTTGATCGATACCGGGCGGGTCGTGCTGGCAGAGTTGATGGGCCTGCCAGGGGCTCGGCTGCCGGATGGCGTGGAGATAGCCGACCTGCAACCGGAGACCGAACAGGAGCTGTCCGTTCCCGACGTGGAGCAGTGGATCGAGCGAGCCGTGCCTGCCCGGCCGGACCTCGCCGCGGCGGAATACACGCTGAAAGCCCGGGCGGAAGGCATCAATCTGGCGAAAAGGCAATTCGGACCGGATCTCAAACTGAGCGGCACTTGGGGCTTCGAGCGTATGAACACGTTGGCGTATACATCCGAAGACCAATCATCCGCCGTGGGCTTGGAGTTCCGCTGGGCAATCACGACTGGCGGGTTCCGGACGGCACAGCTTCGCAAGGCTCGAGCCCAATGGTGGGAGGCGGCCGCCGTCGTCCAGAAGAAGCGACTCGAGATCGCCGCTCAGGTTCGCCGGGCGGCGGTCGATCTCGCCAACGCCCAGGAGGAGGTCAAACTCCAGCAGCTCAACCTCGTTGCGGCCGAGGAGAACCGCCGCGTCGTGCGTACTGAATACACCTCGGGCAAAACCTCGCTCGTCCGGCTCAACGAGGCCCACCGCGATTACGTGCAGACCGAAGCGGATCTGGCCGAGGCCCGCGTTCGCCTGCGCCAGGCGTGGAGCGACCTGTACGCGGCCGGGGCGTACCGACCGGACCTCGCCGCGACACGCCCGGCACCGGCGGGTTGATGCCGCTCCCCCGTCGATCTTGACGATTGCCGGTGTTCTTGCTTAGAGTGACGGTGTTTCGGTGAGAGAGTGCTTCGCTTGTGCGTCCGCATTCTCCCCCCGATGGTGTACGATCGCCGGGTTGTGAACCGTGCCTGGCAGGCTTCATCCCGGCGGATCGCTGATGAGAACAAGCCTCGAGGCCTGACGCGAAAGCGACGCACTTCGCAAGGAGGCGACCGTCATGACATTGTCCGCATGCCAGCTCCGTCGACCGATGATCCTCGTCTGGATCTCTCTCTTGAGCGTTGTTTTGCTTGCAGGGTGCAAAACCGATGCCCTGAGCAGTCCGCAGCGACAGACCGAGGAAGTCCCGGTCACCAGCTTCGACAGCCCCGCGGGCATTGATGTGCCCAACATCCCGGTCGCCGACCGCACCGAGGTCGACCTGGTCGAGGAACTGCTGCTGCACCGAGCGATGTACACGCGGCTGCTGGAGGCCCTGGCAACGTACTACACGGAGCGCGGCAACGACATCAAAGCCGCTTGGGCCCGGACCGAGCTGCACGACCTGCGCCGATACGTCAAGCCCTACCGGTACATCTTGGACGCCGAGGTTCCGGCAGCCACTCTGCGGCCGACCGAATCCATCGCCGAGGCCAACAAGCTCTACGACGAAGCCTGGGCCTTGATGCGAAAAGGCGGGCATGGCGTGGCGATCTTCTACAACGAAGCGGTCATGAAGCAGGCACTGGTCAAGTTCAAAAACCTGATCGACCAGTACCCGACCAGTGACAAGATCGACGACGCGGCCTTCTGGATCGGGAAAATTCACAAAGAGTACTTCCAGGAGAAGGACAACACACTGGCCATCGAGTGGTACAAGCGATCCATCGACTGGAACCCCCAGACCACCAACCCCGCTCGGTTCGAGATTGCCGTGGTCTACGACTACCGGCTGCACGAACGCGAAAACGCTCTGCAGTGGTATCAGCGGGTGATCGACGAGGAGGGTGATCTGGACGGAACCAACACCGCGTTCGCGTATACACGGATCCGCCAGTTGACCGCGGAGCAAACGCGGTATGCTCCGGGCGAAGCGGTCTCGCAAACGCCGCCGCCCCCCGATTCCGCCGCCCACGCGAACCCCTGACGGCCAGGGATCGACGCGGAGTGATGCGCGGTAGCCGGCAGGTGGGCACTGCCGCCCAACCTGAACTGCTCGCCCGGGAGGTTCGCATGGCGGCAGAGCATCCCTATCCCCGACTCCGAGCGATCGAGGTCCACCCCGCTGAGCACGCCGGCCGCCCCATCCTTGTGGTCCAGGATCCCTGTGGCCTGGCGGTCGGGCCCATCGCGGTCTCCGGCCCCGCCTTGTTCATCTTCTCCCTGCTTGACGGTGAGCACAGTCCCCAACAGATTCGCGATCTGTTCGAGGCCCAGTTCAAAGCCCGCCTGCCGGCCGAGCAACTCGATCGCCTCCTCGATCAACTGGATGTCGCCCTCTACCTGGAGAACGACCGCTTCGCCGCCCATGTGGCCGCCCAACGGGAGACGTACCGGACCGCGCCCGCAAGGGTCTCGGATCACGAACAGGCCTTTGGTGCCGGCGACGACGGCCTCGCCGCGACGCTGGATAGACTCTTGGAGGAAAACGAACGGGTCAAGCCTCAACGCGCGACCGGACGATTGGCGGGCTTGATCGCGCCGCACCTGGACTTCGCCCGCGGGCAGAACTGCTACGCGGATGTGTACGGTCTGCTGGGCGAGTTGCCGCCGGCCCAACGATTCGTCATCCTCGGCACCAACCACCGCGGACTCGGACCTTCCGTCGTCGCGACCGACAAGGACTTTCAGACTCCACTCGGCACCACACGAACCGATCGAGCCTTCCTCGCGGCCCTCGCCGATCGATGTGGCGCCGACCTCTGCGAGTACGAGCTGGACCACCTGCACGAGCACTCCGTCGAATTGCAGGTCCTCATGCTCCAGCATGTCCTGGGCGCAGACGCTTTCGAGATCGTGCCCCTCCTGTGCCCTGACCCATGCGCTCCTTGCGGCACGGCTCCGCCGGATGGACGCGGCGTCGACCTGCGCGTGCTCGCCCGCGTCCTCCGCGACTTGCTGACCGACGACCCCGTCCCGACGGTCATCATCGCCGCCGCCGACTTGAGCCACGTCGGCCGGCCCTTTGGCGACGACCGCGACCTGAACGAGGCTTGGCTCGACGAGGTCGCCCACAGCGATCAGGCGGCCCTGCAGGCCATCCTCGACGGCAACCATGACGAGTTCGTGCGGCTATTGGCGACCGACCAGAACAGCACGCATATCTGCAGCGCCGGCAGCATCTTCACGCTGGCCGCCGCATTGCCCGACACGCGCCGCGAGTTGTTGAGATACCACCAAGCGGTGAACTGGGAACACGGACTGTGCGTATCCTGCTGCTCCGCGCTGTTCTGGGAACCGTGACCGCCAACAGGACCAAGCGAGGTCTTTCGACGCCACGGGATCGCACGCTGACCCGTCGGCCACGGGGGGCCGACGCTACGAAGACAGGACCGAGCGAACGTGTCCGCAAAGGACCAAGCGAGGTCGTTCGTGCGAGGTCGTTCGTGGAGGACCGAGCGAACTTGTTCGTGGAGATCGTGATGAGCTTATCCGACAGCGACCACCGCACGCATACCCAGACCGTCACCTCTGCGGATGAGCTGTCGAGCTACATGGGCCTGATCGGCGGCGAGCGAGGCGGGCCGATGGCTGCGGCTCAACGGGCGGCCCTGTGGTCGGCGTCGTACGCCTATCGCTGCGTCCTGGCTGTGCGGAACCACTACTACGACAGTCTGGCCCTACCCGCGTGGCTGGGCATCCCGGTCTTCTCGGTGGGCAACCTGACGGTCGGCGGCACGGGCAAGACGCCGATGACCCTGCACCTCTGCCAACGACTCGTGGAGCGTGGCCGCCGGCCCGCCGTGCTCAGCCGCGGCTACAAAGCCTCAGCGGAGGGGCTCGCCGATGAACTGCTGCTCGTCAGCCGCCGTTGTCCGCGGGCGGTGGCCATCGCCAACCCCAACCGCGTCGCGGCCGGCGAACTGGCGGTCGAGCAATATGGAGCCGACGCCGGCGTCCTGGACGACGGATTCCAGCATCGCCGCCTGGCCCGCGATCTCGACCTCCTGCTGATCGACGCGACCGAACCGTTCGGCTTCGGGCACGTGCTGCCCCGCGGCCTGCTGCGCGAACCGGTGCAGAACCTGCGGCGGGCCGACGTCGTGGTCATCACCCGATGCGACCAGGTGCCGTCCGAAACTCTCGATCAGATCGAAGCGGCAGTGCGGGCAATCGCCCCCCAGATGCCCCTGCTGCACGCGGTGCATCAGCCCGCGGGATTCGCGGATCTCGCCGGGCAACTCATGCCCAACCCACCGACCGGCCGTGTGGGGGCTTTTGCGGGTATCGCCCGGCCGGCAGCCTTCGCCCGCACCCTGGCCGATCTCGGCTGCACACCCGCCGCGACCCGCTGGTGGCCGGACCACCACATTTACACGGAAGCCGACCTGGCCGCTCTCAGACGATGGGTACTGGAATCGCGGCTGGACGCCCTGGTCACAACCGAGAAAGACGCCGTCAAGCTAACCCGGCTCGACGCCGACTGGCCGGTGCCGGTCGCCGCCCTGCGGATCGATCTCGCCCTGCTCGCAGATGGCGGTAAGATACTCGACGAGATGATCGACCGCGTGCTGGCCGATTACGACATGGCCCCCGCAACGGAGTCCGACGACCTTGGCCAAGAACCCTGAGTCCCAACGCAGCCCCAACCCCCAGACCCGACCGGCCTCGCGTTACCAGCCGCTCGACATGGCCGGGTTGACCCTCTACTCGGCCCACCAACGCAGCCACCTGGCGGCGGTCAGTTCGTTGGCCGGCACGCCTGCCGCTGGGGCAACTTTCACCGACTGGCTTGCCTCGCTGCCCGGCTTCCTGGGCGTACGCAGGCTCCGGGCCGCCGTCGACGCCGTGGTCGCCGCCCGGCAATCCGATCGACCCGTGGTGTTCGCCATGGGCGGGCACGTCGTCAAGGTCGGTTGCGGACCCGTGGTCATCGACCTCATGCAGCGCGGACTCGCCAACGGCATCGCCATGCACGGCGCGACCGCCATTCACGACGTCGAGCTGGCCATGCTCGGGGCCACCAGCGAGGACGTGGGCGATACCATCCGCGATGGTCGGTTCGGCATGGTCCGCGAGACCGCCGAGTTCTTCGCCGCCGCAGCCACCCTCGCCGAGCAACACGACCTCGGCTACGGCCAAGCCCTGGGCAGGCTCATCCTGGAACGTCAGTTGCCTCACGCCAACGTCAGCCTTCTCGCCTCGGCCATCCGGTTGGGCCTGCCCGCGACCGTCCACGTCGCCATCGGCACCGACACCGTACACATGCCCGCCCTCGCCGACGGAGCCCGCATCGGCCAGGCGACACTCACCGATTTCCGCCTCCTGTGCAGCGTAGTCCGAGACATGGGTGCGGCCACCGACACCGGCCCCTGCGGCGTCTGGTGCAACATCGGCTCGGCCGTCATCCTGCCCGAGGTTTTTCTGAAAGCCCTCTCCGTGGCCCGCAACCTCGGGGCCCGCCTCGACAACCTCAACACCGTCAACCTCGACATGCTGCGGCAATACCGCACAGGCCAGAACGTGGTCGGCCGCCCCGTCGCCGCCGGCCACGGCCACGACCTCGCCGGCCACCATGAGATCATGCTCCCCCTCTTTCGACAAGCGATCATCGAAGCCTGGACCCGCTAAGTCGTACGATCACAACCTCCCGCTCCGATCACAGCCGCACCGCAACCACGCAAGCCCGCAATCACCCAGACCTATCGAAAGCACCCCGCTTGGTTCGCCCGCCGGCGACATAAGAACGTCCAGCCCTTGTGAGCGGTGCATCTTCTGTCTGGAGCATCTCACGACGTATCGTAGCGGTCGCCCCCCGTGGCGACCGGCGCATTCCTTGCGAGTTCACCGGCCACCGGGGCGGCGGCCGCTACGCCATTGCGTGAAATGCTCTAACGGCAAGCCTCATCCGTGTGGCAGTACTCTGTATGCAGTGTTCTTCGCCAGAGAGACCCGCTGACACAGCGGCGGCACACAACGGCCCGCGCCAGCCCCGCCAGCCGCCGCGGTTCGGTGGATGCACCCCTTTGTGAGTCAGGCACCGCTGCAGGTTTGTCCCGGCATGGCATTTGTGGTAGGGTAACCAATCGAACATTCAGTACGACCCTGACCATGCGACGCGCATGCAGGACGCTTCCCGAAGAGGGGAAAGGAACGCATGATTATGCCGAAGCACGTTTCCCGCCGTGATTTTCTCAAGACGTCAGCCGCGTTCGCGGCGTCCGTGTCCGTTGGCATCCGAAACCCCGTCTCTGCCGCGGTGGGCAATACCGCCCAACAGAAACGCTGGTTCAAAGGCAACCTGCACATGCATAACCAGTGGTCCGACGGCCACCCGCTCCCGGAGTGGGCCGTCGACTGGTACAAGTCCCACGGCTATCACTTCATCTGCCCGTCCGACCACAACATCTTCCAGTCGGATGAGCTTCGGTTCGATGGTTTCGGGTTCAAGAACAAGCCTTCCGATATTGCCGCGTTCAAGGGCGAGACTTCCCTTTGGAAACCCATCTCGCCGACGGCCGGCTGGCCAAAACTGACGCGGAAACACGTAGACGAGGCAATCGAGAAGTTCGGCGACGACTCTGTCCGGATGATCACCGTCGATGAAGAGACATACGTTCGTATGAAGCCCTTCGCCGAACTCGAGAAGCAATTCGTCGAGCCGAGCAGGTTCCTCATGATTCCCGGATACGAGCAGACCGGCGGCTGCCCTAACGGCCAGCAGGTGCATGTGAACTTCATCAATGTCCGCGAGGTGTTTCCGTACATCTCGGCGAAAGAACCGAAGGACATTCTCGAACGAACATTTGAAAAAGGCCGGGAGATGTACCGCCCAGACTACCTCTTCACCGCGAACCATCCCCTATGGCGCTACTACGATTTTTCGCCCAACGACCTGATCGCGCTGCCGCAGATCCGGCTGTTCGAATTGAATAACAATGCCATCGACGGGAAGTACGAGGCCCATCCGCAGGGCTGGAAACCGGGACAATTCTGGGACGTCGTCAACGCCTACCGAGCCTCACACGACCAGCCACTGCTGCTCGGAATGGGGTCCGACGACCGGCATTCCTACGCAGGGCCAGCCGAAGGCTGGAGCGTCGTACGCGCGGTGAGCCTGTGCGTGGAGGACCTGCTCCACGCCATTCGCGCTGGCGATTTCTATGCCTCCAATGGGCTGGATTTCGAAGACATCCAGTTCGACGGCAAGACGCTTTCAGTGAAAATCGACGTGCGCGAGGAAGGCAAATACCGAATCCAGTTCCTCGGAACAAAGAAAGACTACGATCCGACAAGCCGCGTCATCGAAGTGGCCGAAGGCCCTCGCTGTCCGGCCCGAAAGATCGACGTCTACTCCGACAGCATCGGCCGCATCCTCGACACAGTAGAAGGCACGCAAGGCTCGTATACGCTCAAACCGGACGATCTCTACGTTCGGGCCAAAATCGTCAAAGTGAGCGACAAGCTGCAGGACGACTGGCAATCAAAGCCCGCCGCCTGGAGCCAGCCGTACAAATAGTGGATCGTCACAACCGCCTGAAGACGGAAATGCGCTCACTTGCCAGTGTGACTCCTGTTGCTTCCTCGGCCGCCCGACGGAGCCAAACGCGCCTCCCACCCCGCGTGTCGTGGCTGGCCGGCAGGTCACAACAACGAACCCGGCCCATTTTCCCATCGTAGCCGGTCGCGGATCATGCAAGCGAGCCGGGGACGCAAGTCGCGAGAGTGACGAATCTGCTCTCGTAGCCGGTCGGGAATCCTGCAAGCGAGCCGGGGACGCGAGTCGCGAGAGTGACGAATCTGCTCCCCTAGCTGGTCGCGGATCATGCAAGCGAGCCGGGGACGCGAGTCCCCGGGTGGCGCCCCTCGCAAACCATCCGCTCCACGGGATCAGCGATGTCGCATCGCACAAACGAACCTGTCGGGTTCCCATCGACGGCAACAAGCAGAGCCGCGCCCGTCAGGAAGCGGTTCTTCTTTACTGGGAAGCCACCACAAACGCGCCTGGTCCGTTTGCCCATCCCCCCAGCCCGTTTTCCCATTGTCCCGCTGACCCCAACGGGGTCGCTCTGACAGCCCAGGGTGAAGCCCTGGGGAAGCGGTCACCTTGCATTCGAGGCGAGCCTGTAAGGCTCGTTCATATCGCATCTCACAAACGAACCTGTCGGGTTCCCATCGACGGCAACAAGCGGAGCCGCGCCCGTCAGGAAGCGGTTCTTCTTCACTGGGAAGCCACCACAAACGCGCCTGGCCCGTTTGCCCATCCCCCTGGTCCGTTTTCTCATTCCCCTGCCGACCCCAACGGCGTCGTTCTGACAGCCCAGGGTGAAGCCCTGGGGAAGCGGTCACCCTGCATTCGAGGCGAGCCTGCAAGGCTCGTTCATGTCGCATCGCAAAGTAGCGCCACGTGTGCCGAACGAGGCCATGGCATGAACGGTCCCTTCAGGACCGACCAGGCGGGCGTGATCTCGTCCCAGTCCTTCGACCTGCGATGTGTTTGGCGTCCCTCCTGGATACTGCTTCGTCTGCGCTAGGCCCGGCATTCATGCCGGGTGGGTCGGGATCGCCTGCCCCTATCGTCCAGCTCGCCTTGGCGAGGTTCTCGATGTCTGGATTGATCCGATCGCCACGAATGCTTCGTGCGTCCAAGCGCCGCCCCGTACGATTCGATCCGCTCGAAGCACGGCCGCAGGCTGTCAGAGACGCCGCCATACGTCAATCATTGGACTCATCCCGTCCTTCGCCCTTACCCTCGCCCGGGTCCACCGTCAATTGGCGTCTGACCCTGTTTCTGTCCCGCGAATCATGCAAGCGAGCCGGGGACGCAAGTCCCCGGGTGACGCCCCTCGCTAAACCATCTGCTCCACGGGATCGGCGATGTCGCATCTCACAAACGAACCTGTCCGGTTCCCAATCTCACTCGCTCTGGCAGTTCGAGGCATGGCCAGGAACATACCATCGATCACGACGAATGCCAATAATCAGTGATGGCCGCTTCTACTCTCCGGACAATGGCTTCTGACCCCTTTCCGGATCCCACAGCCATGAAGCACAACGAGATCCAACGGTCAGGAAGAACACGGCAGAACACACATAAGACCATTTCAATGGTCTCATGGCCATTACTACATATACCAGGAGCAGAAGGTGGATACAGGACGCAATCAGCCCTACCGCCATAACGAACCCAACTCGCTTTGGGTAATTAGCAGCACAATCAGCTTGATGGAGGTAGTGTCAAGTCCTGTGTAAATTGCCTCGGGGCATCCTGCCGGTCCAATTCGTTACGCCACTTTCGATTTCTTCTTTGAGGATGAAGAGGGTAGCGGCACCGTCGGGCACAGGTGTGCCGACC